>Ga0180430_10000511_pt1 | contig 41939 bp, 56 predicted proteins | sample SS_ome_9_FD_132999 | JGI IMG/M metagenome (GOLD analysis project Ga0180430, IMG submission 132999) | Hypersaline lake sediment archaeal communities from the Salton Sea, California, USA - SS_1_S_2 metaG | ecosystem: Environmental > Aquatic > Non-marine Saline and Alkaline > Hypersaline >...
CTGAGGCTGTCGGGAAAACAGGTCATCGTCGAGGTCGTGACGGAAACGGACGATGACGGTGACTGGTCCGCAACGCTGGAAATCTTAATCGACGATGATGCGTGGTCTCAATACGAGGCCGGGAATGGGTACAACGGACTCAGGGACATGGAGATTGCCATTGAGGATCTTTTTGTGACGGACGACATTGGGCCGGATAACGTCATCGTGCGGATCGAGCACCACGAGGGGGTGCTGGTGTGAGGGCGAACAATAAACTGTACGAAGCCGCAAAGGCGGTCGTTGATATATTCGACCGCCAAGAAGCCCGCGAACTGCGGCACACCGCGCTTTTGCGAGATGCCGCCAATTGTGCCAGGGCTGGCAACACGAAACGCGCCGAAATGTTTAGGAGACAGGTTGACAACGAGAAACGTGAGGTCTTCGTCTACGAGGATGCTTTGAAAAATCTGCGAAAAGCTGTTTTGAGGTATGGAAAATGAACGGAAATAACGAAATCGTGATAGGCAACGCGATCGCTCACGCCGTGTGCGTTGGATGGGTGATGATCGCTGCCATCTGTGGATCCGGCTTTTGGGCTACGCTGGGGTTGGTGGCGCTTTTGCTATCGTTCGGATTTTTGGATTAGGGGGATGGGGATGATGGTAAAAAACGGAGATTTGAAGATCGTCCACACTTTTGACGCTCGGCTGCTGATGGCACAACAGGCAATGAATCAATTGCTTACGCCTGAACTTTTTTCCCTGGTATGCCAAAAAGCCGAGGAAGACGGCGAAAGCGCATATGCAAGTTTAGCGCGAAATGCGTTCAAAATTGCCGACGCTATGCTAGAAGAATGGAAACGTTATGGCGAAACGCAGGTGAAATTTGAGGAGGAAAACGGATGAAACACAGTATGTTAGCCGATACCCGCATGATGTTAGCGCAACTCGCCATGAGGGAGTTGCTGAAAAAGACGATCGTCAACCCGTTGGACGAAAACAGCAATTGCCCTGAAACGATCGAGATCCTTGCGATTACGGCCTTCGATATCGCGGACGCCATGATCGAGGAATATGGTCGACGCGAACAACCCGTGGGCGGACTGGATGCGGACGCCTACAAGATGACGAGGATCACGACATGAGGATACTCGGTATTGATCCCGGCTCAAAGATAACCGGATGGGGGCTAATAGGATCGTACACAACCGGTATCGAACATATCGCCCATGGTGAGCTGAAAGCCCCCTGCAAGTTATCGCTAGACAGGCGTGTTGACCGCCTTTTGATGCAGTATCGTGAACTACTCGATGAGCATAACCCAGGCTTGGTAGTGATGGAAGAACCGCATTTCCGAGGGGCGAAAATGCTTAATGCGATGCGGGCGCTCGATGCCGTGAAATGGTCGTTTCGGACAGCGACAATCTATCCAGATTGGAAGACGTATAGCGCGTCTGAGATCAAGCGGTCGGTATCGAGCGGCAAGGCCACGAAACAACAGGTGATTTGGTCGATTGCGGCGATTTTCGGGATACCGCCGACGACCGAACACGAGGCCGATGCGTTGGCGGCTGCCATATGCGCCGCCAATCGCATCCCGGTCGGAGCGAGCTAATGTAATCCTGGGTGGCTGGGTGGTTGGGCCTGGCCGCCCGGAAAGGAGGTGGAACGTGAGCGGATGGATTGAAACGTACGATCCGGGCAAGGTGAAATTTTACGTGCAACCATCGCCCGACGGCGGATTGCACGGGTTTTTCGATGATAGCGAAACCGTTATTCCTTTTCGTGATATGGCAGACGTGGAACGCCGGATGGCTAAAAATATCGCCGATTGGCGGGAGAAAATCGAAATCGTGGAATATGAGGCGGCGATGTCGGCTTTTTGAGGGGGATTTAATGATGCGGAAAACCAAAAATTATGGGGATCCGATCGAGCTTTATTGGTGGGACGGTGATCCAGATTATTATCTTGTGCGGGGGCATCTGCCGCCAGAAAAGGCCGCGAAAATACTCGCCGAGTTTTGGATGGTTGCAGATTACGAAATAGAGCTGGATACCCCCCAACCAATGTGGGCGCAATGGCATTGGTGCTGGATGGATGGCGAAAGGCAGCAGATGTTAGAGTTGTATCCCGAAAAAAGGCGAGGGAGATTCCCGGTTATGTGCGCAGACGTGCAGAATGATTCGCCGGAGAAAACGTTTTTCGAATTATTAGCGAAGAACGACGAAGAAGAAGCGCCGATTGATTACGGTAAGATAATTTTGAACGAAAAATAAGGAGAAAATTATGGAAGAACGAATGTTGAAGTGGTTCGCTTACGAACATTTGCCGGAAAAATTGCAGGAGATTTCGAAACCGTTCGGCGACCTGGCCCAGAATATCGTAAAAACGATTGATGGTGGCCCCGAACGCACCGTGGCCCTGCGGAAATTACTGGAAGCGAAAGACGCCGCCGTCAGGGCCAAATTGCATCCTGGAGGATAAGAAATGCATTCGCCAGAATTTTGCCATAAATGCATGCGCCATTTCTATTTCCCCCATGGCGGTCGATACCAGAAGAAAGTAAAGATATACGTTTTCTGTGGGATTTGCGGAAGATTCGTCCGCTCGCTACGTATCCGGCCATGGGACGCGATCATTTTGTGGGCTATAGATTCAGAGCGTCCCCACATTTCGATCGAATACGACATCAACGAGCATATCGAGACGGGCCATTTCTGGCGCCGCCGAGTCTTCCTCAATCTGCAGAAAATAGCGAATCAGGTTTTGGATCGGAGGCCAGCCGGGTATCCATCCGGCTTTATCTGATCCGTGCGAAATGTTGACCAGAATGCGATTCTTTTGGAGGGGAAAACGTGAAACCGTACTAAAACAAACGCCGGGGATTGGGTTGGGGAATCCGCCCCGGTGATCGTTTTTGAAAGGAGGAGGCATGAGCGTTGTGTGGAGCGATCTTGGGGACAATACCGTGCTCGCTGAGGTTTTGAGGGGCATCCAGGAACTTGAGCGTCGCCGGAAATACGCCCCGTATACCGAAGAAATCGAGAAAGCCGGGGATCTGATTTTTGAGATTATACAAGAGTGTTGCAAGGAGGAAGAATAAGGCCCGAATATGACCGATGAATTCGCGAACGGCCTTACCGGTCGTTTTTGGGGCGGTTTGCGATTTTTGGTGGGCTTATGTTGATTGGAGGATGGTGAAAATGGAGAAGATCGACGTTCAATATGAAGTTAAAAATTGGAATAAAAGCGCGGAATGGTCTGCCGAGGGTATTGATTATGTGCTCGTGAGGGTTCATGGATCGGAGAAATGGGTTCGCATTACGATTGAAAACGGAAATTTAAAGTTGGAGCGTGTCGAGTTGAGCGTGGTTGAGGGGAAACGGAAAATCGAGGTGGTGGATGATTATGTCCATATCCAAGCGTAAATCAGCGATTGTGCTCGATCTTGAGATCGAAAAGGCGATTTTGGGGAAAAATGAGTTGCCCCAGGAAGGAGTCGAATATTGTTCCGGATGGGGCGATTGTCTCGGGATGGGTATCGCATGTGTTTGCGTATACGATTACCTGCTCGATGAGTGGTTGGTCTTCCATAAGGCGAACATGCCGGAGCTAGTGAGGTTGGTCGATGATCGTGATCTGGTCGTCGGATTCAACAATATTTCCTTCGATAATCGGGTCCTAAGGGCCCATGGGGTTGATATCGACAAATACAAATGCTACGATATTTTCCACAAAGCCCGGAAAGCGGTCGGGGGATGGACATCGAGAGGCATGGGACTCAACAATTTTGCCCTTGCAAACGGATGCGGATCGAAAAACGGAAACGGGCATCTTGCCCCTATCCTGTGGCAACGGGGAGAGCGAGAAAAGGTCGTCCGGTATTGTCGGAACGACGTCCAGATGACAAAAGCCCTGTTCGATAAGGTTTGCCGGGATGGTGAGTTGCAAGATCCGCGCGGTGAGCATTTTCGAATGATACAGATGGAAAGGCCATGGTGATGGATGAGACGAAAACGGAGATCATCATCCAGAAATTTCGAGAGTGGCGTCTACAAAAATCGGGGATGACAATCAATCAAATCGGGAAGGCTCTTGAGTATGATCCTGGAACAATATGTCGGGTAGTTAACGGCAAAGAGCTGCCATCGAAAACGCTGTTTTATCGAATGAGAAAGATTGTGATTCGGGCCAAAATGTGACACTGCTTGACTTTCCATTGCTTCTCCTTTATGCTTAAAGTTACGTAATATCCCCGCATTGCCCATTACGATGCGGGTCATACGGGGCAATGCCCCGTATTTTCCAATATTTCAAACATTGCAAACAATCTAGAATTAATGCGCATAGCCCGATTGCCCCTATATTTCCAACAAACACCTTGATTTTCCCGAACAACACATGTTATCGTTTATTTAGCGTAATTTACGTTAATCTCTCGCTCTGAGTGGTGTCGGCAGCAAGAGAAAGAGTCACTTTATGCCGACACCAGAAGCAAAAAAGCCCGAATGTCATAACGATGTTCGGGCTTTTTTTGTCTTTGTCAAGAGAGTGAACTTGCTTTGTACTTTGATGTCCCTTTTGGAACCTTTTTGAACTTTTTGATATGTCATTTCATCATGCGGCATTTGACGAATACTGTAAAGGTAGAACGTTAAAAGAGATAAGTCAATCCAACGGGGTGTCACTAAGTTCAATAAAAAAATGGTCGGCTAAGGAGAACTGGAAGGATAAAAAAAGGGATCTTGAGGGAAGATGGGCTGAAAAGAAAAAAGAGCTAAAGGAAAACTTGTTTGATCTTATTGCGAAAGAACAAGACAAACACATCCGGTCTATCTCCCGTATTGTTAATTTGAGCATTAGCGCGATAGAAGAAGAAGCAAGCAAGGCCGCTGAAGGTAAAAAGATAAACGAAAAGAAAATTTACAATCTCGAAAGGGTTGTTACCGTTGCGAATAAAGCTGTCAATATGTTTCGTAATGCTGTTCCTGATTTGCCTGAGTATTTGGCCGAAGAGATTATTCGCCAAGTTAGTCAAAATGAAGACGATTAGTGTTCATAGGTGCAAAAGACGCATTCACAACACGAAATTTGACAACAGGCCAAAGACTCTCGAAGAGTTCTTGGATCGATCGGGTTTCAAGCCGCACAAGGAAACGCAATGGCAAGTGATGATACATCCTGCCCGATTCAAGATCCTCGCTGCCGGTGCTCGTTTCGGAAAATCGATGTTGGCCGGTGCGATCGTGGCATGGACCCTGCTGCAAGACAACAAGCGGATCTGGATTGTCGGGCCTACCTATCAACTCGCATTGAAGGAATTCACCTGGGCAATGGAGTTTTTGCACAATTGCGGATTCGGTCCTGATAAGGCGCTCAAGTTCAGCAATCCCACTAATGGATCGTCCCATATCGAATTCCCCTGGAAATCATTTTGCACCACCAAATCAGCGGACAAACCGTCAAGTTGTCTCGGAGAAGAATTGGACCTGCTTATAATCGCAGAAGGCCCGAATATAGCGGAAAGAGTTTATACCCGTTATCTTCGGGCACGTCTGGGTCCACGTAATGGCGATATGCTCATTCCGGCAACACCAGCAGGGGATAATTTTGTTTTCGACATGTACAAAAAAGGACAAGACGAGGAAGAGCCGGAATGGATGTCCTGGCAATTTCGCGTTATTGACAATCCGCATTCAATCAGCCAGGAAGAATATGAAAAGGCTAAACGCGAGTTGCCTGAGTCGATATTTGCCGAGCAATACGACGGCAAATTCTGTCCTGCACATGGGCGCGTATATCCTGAGCTGGAGTCAGACACGCATGTCATCGATGTAATGCCGAAGGGATGGGAAGATTGGCCGAAAATATACGCTATTGATTTCGGCTATACCAACCCGTTTGCATGTATTTGGATTGCTATTTCACCGGATCTCGAATATTACGTGTATGATGAACTGTACGGATCGAAGGTGATCGTCGAAAAGTGGGCGCCGAAAATACTTGAGAAAAACAAAGGACATCGTATTTTGTATGGCGTGTCGGACCATGACGCCGAGGACAGAGCAACTTTGCATGAACACGGCGTGCGCACAACAAAGGCCTGCAAAAACCTGCCAATGTTTGTTGGTGGTGGAGAGCATAGGGGCGTTCGCCGAACCATCCAGGTCGTAAAGGCCTTGCTCATGAAGAGAGATAATGGCCGCCCGCGCCTGTTTTTTTTGAGAAAATGCAAAAATTGTATCCGGGAGATGATAAATTATCGCTGGCCTGAGTCGAAGGAAGACAGGGCCGAATCAGAATTGCCGCTAAAGGTCGATGATCACTGTCCGGACGCTCTAAGATATGGCGTCTTTTCGCTAGAAAAAAAATATAACTGGGGATACTGGAAACGCTTATGGAGCGCCTAGCCCGATATCAACACTATTCTTCATACGTTCAAAAAATCCGAGAGAAAATCGGACTTTATCGCGGATGGGTTGAGCCGCAAGACCTAGCCGCTGAGGCATACGAAGCATACAAGCAAGACCTGATTATCAAATCAAATATTGATCACCTCACGCTATGCGCATCTGGGCAGGATTGGTACATTGAACCTGAGAACAAAAAAGACGCTCAAGCGGCCGCTATTGTTGAAACGGGCCTTAAAAAAATTGAGGGGTTCAACCATGCACGCAAATCCCTGTCGATGTCCGCCTTCGAAGGGTTGACGTTACAGAAAAAATGCTGGAGCTATGGAAACGAGGAAATATGCGGAATACGAGGAAAATGGTCGATACCTCGATCTCTCGAAGAGGTGTCGTCACGCCGCCTGAGAATAGAGAGATCCGTGGGCAACAGAGACCAATGCTATTGGACGATTTGGAAATCAAATCTTGACCGCTACGTCATTTTAGAGTCTCAGCCAGAAGCCCAGCACAGTTTGCATGATTACGTTTGGTCGTTTTGGGAGAAAGAGGAGGCGAACCCTTACGGCGAAGGGCTCGCGCATATCCTGTTTTCGACAGCATACATCAAGTCTAAAATTTTGCAATACCGGGCTTCTCTCGCCGAAAGGTGGGGAAAAGAGCCCTGGATAAAGGCCAAGCTAGATCTCTCTGCCGGGATTCTAGCTGATACCGTTCTAGGGCCTCAATTCCAATCGGTGTCTTCCAGGGCCACCGAGGCGATGGAAGTTTTCAAAAAGATGCGTGCCGGTAAAATTCTCGTCCAGGCTGGCGAGGACGATTTTGATCTAATTGAAACCGGTGCTGCCAATGATGGAATACTCGATAATTTCCTCCGGTATCTGGACGAATTGCTTGCAATTGGCATCCTCGGAGCGACGCTCACAACACAATCCGGATCAGGGCATTCGTTTGCTCAATCTCAGACGCACCAAACGACAATAGACGCCCGCGCGGAATATCTGAAAAATCGGATCGAGAACGACTATTCGAAGTACCTGATTACCGATTTTGTCAGGCGAAACTGGATGCATTTTGTACGGATCGGCCTGCCAGGCAAACTCAATTTCAAGATCCGATCCGAGTCGCAATCAAAAATTGAGAGAGAAAACAAAAAAGAATACGTCTCACTGGTGATAGACAAACAGATCCCGGTTGAAGAGGCTGAACTGTACGAAACAATTGGATTTGGCGTTCCTAAGCCAGACTCCAAAATTTTTATCTCCACTATCCAACAACAACCGTCAGTTGGGGGGCTTTCCCCCCAATCCCCTCCCATTTCGTATCCGTCATTTCAAATGCAGGAGAGCCTTGGGGGCTCTCCCGCCCCTTTTCTTTTGGGAAACGGGCCGGAGGGCGAAATATTAGCCAAATTATGGCAGACTTGAAATCTGAGTTGGTCACGGCGATCGCCGAGGACCGGCTGTCAGATGCGCAAACGACAGCGGATATAATCGCGCAATATGTAATGTTTCTCAGGCAAATTGGTGAATTACATGGCAGACACGACGTTGTTAAGCGAGTTCGTGAGCAGGTTAGAACAAATAAGGCGTCTTTGGGTATTGCGGGTGCCTGAACTCGCAGGAGATTATAAAGAGGTCCAGGAGGTTTATGCTAAATCGCCGGATGCATTTTCAATCGCCGGAGAAATCAGAAAATCTGTGCTAGAGTCCGCAAAATTGAGTTTTGAAGATGCGCTTCTAAAGGGCATGTCTCAATCGGATTGGACCTCTGAGGCCCGTGAAACCTGGGCGAAGAAGGCAATCATCTCCGCCGAGAAAAATCTTGACGCCCGGCTTGGCACGATATACCGGACAAATATGGCAACGGCTATGGCCAGGGGGCGAATCGAAAAAGGCCGGAAATATGGCGTTGTCGGGTTTATGCGCTCCGCAACACATGATGGCGACGCGAGAGATAATCACGTCAGGGCCGACGGCCTGCATTACTCGATCAATTCGCCGGACATAGACTGGTTTTCGTTGCCTTGGGGATATAACTGTCGTTGCACTGATATACCCCTGTCTTATATGGCAGCGAGAGAAAAAGGGCTGCTGAACGAAAATGGAGATTACGTTGGAATGACGAGAGAACAGTGGATTCGTATTGGTGCATTTCCGGACGATGCCTTCGAGAGAACGAGGAGCGTTGCATAATGATAGACCTGAAATTTAACGAAAAATTAAAAAAATTGGTCGGAAAGAAATCTCGTGGACAGGGGTTGCAATCTACTGTGAAATATAGCTGGATGCGAGAGCCGAACGGTTGTTACACGATTTTTGAGCTCCCGATTTTCGAGCCGACAATATCCGGCGAGAAAAAATTTGATATGGCCTGGATAAAAAACGCAATCTCTGTTTTCAATAAAAAAAAGTTAAATGGCAGGTATCCCCGGGCTCACCTGGGCCATCACGATTTCAAGCTACAAACAACTAAAAACCAACCTGGGGCCGGATATATGGACTGGTTGCAGCTCAAAGGAAACACGGTTGTGGCCGACATCGTTGGGATTCCGCCGGAAGTTTTCCAAGAAATCCGTTCAGGAAAATACCCGTTTCGTAGCATCGAATCGCTAGACGGGAGATCATTTACGTCCCTTGCATTATTAGAAAGTCGTGAGCCACATTTCGATCATTTCCCGATTCTGATTCTTGAGGAGTCTGGTAGACAGTTTTCGTTCCAAAGCTGTTTTCCTTTTCCAGATACGGCCCTTGAGCGGTCTGAATCACCGTATTTTTTTCAAAAAAGGAGGCAAAAATTGCCTGTAACAAAAGAGAATCCCGCTATTTTTCAGGACATGCCTCCTGAAAAAAAGAAGGAAAAGGAAGATCCTGAAGAGTTTCAGGATGATCCAGCAGTTCCGCCTGCACCGGCCGCACCTGAGGCGCCGCCTGCATGGGTAGCCGCATTGACGGCCAAACTAGATCAAATACTGAGCCATCTGGCGACACAATCAAAATTGTCGCCCCCGGCAGAGGAGGCAAGCCCAATCGTGAATCAAAATGCATCACCTGAAGTCTTGCAACTGCAAAAACAGGTGCAAGAAATGCAAGCGCTGACACAAAAACAAATCCAGCAAAATCATCAGGCAATCCAGATGCAGAAGGCGCGCCAAACAATCGACGCGAAAGTGGCCGAGCTGCAATCACAGGGCCTCGTATCATCCGAAATTTCCGCGAAAGCGTACGAATTTGCTAAAAGCGGCACGGACGAGAGCGTTCAAATGGCGTGTGCGTTTTTGGACAGCGTTTCGCAATTCCACAAGGCGCAAAAGCCGGACTCACACCCGGTACAATTTCAGTCTTTCCTGGCTCAGAAAGAAATCAAGGAAGACCCCGTGATCATGCAGGCGCAACAGAAAGATCCTGTGCTGGTTCAGCGTGCGCATGAGATCTACCAGAAAAACATCGAGGAGGGCGGGAGCGTATTTCAGCAATCGTTCGCGACCCCAGAGTCGTTCGTCCGGATGGTGATTCGCAATCCAGAAATTGCACAAAAATATTACAGCTAAGGAGAAAAAATTTTGGATCCAACTTTAGTTTCTCAGGTCGACTCCGCTGAAAAGGGAATGACCGAGGCCCTGCATTTTAAGGTAAAAAGTGCGGAGGCCCTTATTGCACAAGCCTTAGCGGCCGTCAATGCCGCTACTGGCCTGCTGGAATTTATGGGCAGTGACTTTTCCGCGATCCCGTCGGGGACAGTCGTGAGCCCGGAGACCGGCACAAGCATGACCGGTACTGCCCTGGGGACGGAAGCCGATGTCGGCGTTGCCGTTGCCGGGGGAAAGCTGAAATACCTTTCGGTTACAGGCGTGGCCAGCGTGGCCGATATTTCGAAAGCCGTGTACGCCACAGATGGACAGACATATACGCTTACCAGACCGAGCACCTATGCCGCCCCTGTCGGGGTGATTGTGTACAAAAACAACGGGTCCACCAATACTTATTGCTGGGTTTACCTGTTCTCGTTCGTTGATTCGTGCAAGTTACATATAGCCGGGGGAAATAAAGAATGCAAATACCTCGGATGGCTCGAAGGCTCGAACCTAATGGACGTGACAGATGCCACCGTTGTATTTACAAAACCAATGTACGGACACGGTAAAATCACAAATTTCCATTTAATCGGCCAGGGATACGATACCAACTGGAGCGCCGGAGAAGTGGTTCTAAATCCGTATATTGCGTCGACCACAATCAAAGATACCGCAGCCGCAGCAGTAACCCTTACACCCGTTGCAACTGCAATTGATGCCGCGGCGGATCGAACCACAACGATAAATCCCGCTGTCGCGATAGGATCTGCAAACGAATACCACGATGGGCAAACCCTGTCGATGAAAGTGGTGAATTCCGGGTCTACCGCATTTGCCGGTGGGGCGAAAGGTGGATTTAACGTGTATGCTGACATCGAACATTTGGCCGGATCTTAAGGAGATAGAATATGCCACCAAAAGTTATACCTGTCTCCGCATCGTTACGGCTTGGTGTCCTAAACCATTTCGACGAATTGTACAGACACAAAAAGCCGAACGTAGACGCCGAACTTGCAGAGCAATGTAAAGAAATCAAGATCTCTGCTAGAACGGCGGAATTCCCGGTCAAGACGGCTACTCCCGTGCCGGTGTATTGGGGATTCAATCAACCGAGGACGCATCAAACCTTAGAAGACAAATATCTTCCTTGCACGTACCGCAACTGGGATATCACAATCCCGTGGAATCGTTACGACGAAGGCGACGATCAACTGGGTGATCTGCGAACGCATGTAGAGATGAGCGTTGATAATTTTCTCGATCTACCGCATGATTTTATGGTCGATTATCTGTCGGCCACACCGACAAAATTGCCCTCGATTTCTAACGCAATTGATGGTGCGGCTTTGTTTTCGGCCACCGATGGCGCGGGATCGAATCGTTTCGGGGTCTCGGGAGGAAATATCATTTCGAGTACCGGCTATACAGTCGCGTCGATCCAGAAAGATATCTGGACGATTCTGCAGCGCTTCCGTGATTTCAACAACACCAACGGCCGACCGTTTTTTGGCCGGAAGGAAGTCGACCAAACCAAGTTACTGTGTTGGTATCCGACGCAATTGGCAGAGCCTTTTGAGAAAATCCGGGACGCCAAACTCGAAAAAACCAATCCGGCGGTCAACACTGCGACGTCAAACATTCTGCACGAAAAAATCCGTGTCAAAAACGATCCGTTACTTTCCACGTCGAGCAACGATTGGTATTGCCAGCTAATCCATCCGTATCATAAGCCCTTCGGGAAAGTGGTTCGGTACGACGTCACGCAACAGATCGCCGACGAGACCAATAGTGACGAATGCCGCGAAAAAGGCCAAAGGGCCCTCTATGCGGAGTGTTCTCAGGACATGATTCCGTTCTCCCCGTACTGTATTATCAAAGTTTCGGCGTAAGCGCAAAAACTCTTACGCCGCGCTTTTTAGGATTTTTTTAGGATTTTTTTAGGATGAGTACTTATACGATTTCAGCCCCTCCAAGTTACAAGGAGGTTTCTGCGCTTCCCGACAAACGAAAACCGGCAGTTTTGCCACAACCCAAACCGGACGAAAAAGTACATGATTGGGCGTTGCGATTGATCGAGGATTGTCCGTGCGAAAACGTGACAATTTTCGGCTTCAACATTCCGAAATTCATGCAGGACCCGGATTCGTTTCTTATGAAAAATAGGGGTGTCCCGTTCCCACTACGCATTCTGAGACGAGAGCTTTCGCAGAGCCAAGTGGAAGCGATTTGGGAACGGGCGAAGATCACGCCTATTCACCGTGATGCAAAACCAGATCCTGAAGACGGCAAAAAAATGTTGCCCGAAATCAACGGATGGGCGTCGGACTGGCTCATCATAAAACGGGTCGAGCCGGAAACACAAGCCGCCGATTTGCCAGGAATTCATAACCGCCTGTACGGCGAAAATGACGGAATTCCAGAAGATGAGGCCCTGAAAGGAGAAATCCTCGATCAGTTGACCGGCGATCCATCCGGAGGCGCGGAACTCGCCGAAGGGAAAAAGCCGAAAAAAGGAAAGAAATAAGTGGCCTTAAGCGATGAAATTCAGACAAGACTTGGCCAAACAGAACTTGTCAAATTAACAGCTGATGACGGCGGAACAACGGTCAACACAACAAAGTTGGCTGCAGCGATCGCGGACGCCGAAGGGCATTTTGGCTTATTGGTCGGGTTATCTCCGGATATAACGATCGCGAGCCATCTGGCCGCGATGTACCATGGTACGATTGCGTATCTGCACTCGTACCGTCAACGAAGCCCTGAACACACAAAATCCCTATTCGATCGATTCGAGTTTTTTTGCAAGGCCGCTCGAAAAATATATTCGGTGTCGCCGCAAACCAATTCGAAATATACGCCATCTGAAGAGAGTACAGGCGCTCTGCCGGACATGGACCCGACCGGGCCACTGTCGAATATGTCTTTTTCCACGAGAAAACGAGCGTCCGTCTCTGAGTTAAGCCAGCCTCGGGAGTAGAAAAAATGGCTGATTATGACATTTATTACCAAAATCAAAAAATCGGACCGAAAACATTATCTTTCGGAGCAGCAGATACGTCGAAAACATTTACGGTTGTGGGTCATGCTGGAGAATTGGGATACGGTGTAATCCGAAAAATCGTGCTAAATTTGCCAGATTGGACAAACACGGTATCCGCAACGATCGCCATAACAAATGAGGACGGTGACACTCTATATAGCGTGGCGACTCTCGCACAAAATACGTGTCACTATAAAGATGACGTGTATGTTGTCGTTGCCGACACATGTACGATTACCGTAACTCTTTCGGGTGTCCCGGGTGGCTCGGGTGGTGATGCGACGGTGACCCTATATTCGGGGGTATATTGATGCCAACCGCACCGACAAAAGCGCAACTTTGGAATCAATTAGCCGAACAATGCTGGCTATTGCAAAATTTTTATAACTATGCGCGCGAAACGTTCCTTGAAGACGATGCGAACGTAAAATCTGCTAATTTCGGCAATCATTCGTTTGTTACGGAGGGACGACTGGCGTCGATCCGCTCTCAACTAATCGGCGTCAAAGAGGAGGCAGCGCAATTGTTGGCGCCGCTAATCGATTCACTGGCGCGCAACGGTTACGAATCGAACTCCCGCACAACGGCTGCCCAATTGATTGATATCTACGAGGCGATGGAAGCTGCTTCGGAGACAATTCAAAGTCGATGTATGACTTTTTCGAACGAGTCAACCGGGCTGGGAGACGCTGACGGCAGCAACAATGGCACAGGAAAATTGTATCGTCTGACGAAAGACCACAATAATCACGATCTTGAGGGCGGCCCATTTTTCGGTCCGAAAATCTGTGAGTGCATGGAGGATCGATCTACAAATGCTATCGCCGGTCGGGAAGAGTGGGCGCTGGGTGGATATGGCCTCATCCCTCACGATGTGCTTGACTCGGGAGAAACGTCACAGGACCTACTAACGTTATATTCTCATCGAGCTCTTGACGGCATGATACCGAATGCCACCTTCGATAATCATTCGGCAACTGTAGACTCGGCGCTAACCAGCGCTGATCAGTTGGGCACGTGGTCGATCGGCGATTACACAAAGTGTCAGATAACGCAATCAGAATATTATCGGCGTACTGACGGGCAGACTTACGGAAACGCGCTGAGGTTCACCGACAACAACACAATATATATGTTTCCTGCTGACCAGGGAGCAAATATTGACAAAGATTATCCGGTTTTTGTTATTGTGCGATATTATCGCGAATCGAGTTGTGACGGGACGCTGAGCGTAACGCTGGGTGATTCGGATGTCAGCGTTGATTTGTCGACGAAATCAAACGAGGCGTGGTTCGACCTTCCGCTTGGCGTCGCTGACGATTACGAGGGAGCCTGGTACGACAATTTCAAAGATGATTACATCGGGCAAGGATTAAGGTTATTAATTCAGCTCGCATCCAATACGACCGGAACGCTGCTTATTGACGAGATAATTTTCGCTCAACCTGCATTTTACGCGGGTGACGGCCTGTACTATCTTATGACTGCTGGCGCTACGGAGTTTCAGACGCGCGATTTTTTTCTTTTCGAAGACGATGCGACTGGCAATGCCGGGATAATGCAGTTTTGGCTGTCTCATGCGTTTGGCCGGTATTTCCCGCATGACGCGACCCTGGGGTCGGAAGTGCTATCAGAAACAGCGTTTGCAACGCATGCGAACTGGGATGTTACGGGTGACTTTGACGACTCTGGCGGAAATGCAACCTATACGCACAGCACCGGATCTGGCACGCTCACGCAGGAATCGGCAGATTTCGCGACATCCGTAACTGCAAACAAATTCTATGCATTTTCATACGATGTGGATACCGCATCATCGGTACCGACCGTGACCCTAAAAAAGGGCTTATTTCGAAAAGATTACACCCTCGATGTTTCCTCGACCGGAACGCATACGATATACGTACAGGTGGCAGATATTGTCGCGAACCGTAATTTCATCATTGAGGCCGAAAGTGATGGCGCTTGCTCGTTTGTGTTAGACGATTTTACGCTAAAACCTGTCGGATCTCCAACATATTCGGACATCCCCACATAATGGACGAAATAGAAACCAAAATTGATGTCCCTCGCGAGCCAACGCCCGATGAGCAGGAAAAAATCGATCAACTACTGGCGACAGAGCTTGAGCGTCGGGTAAAGGAACGGTTTGCGAACCAGGGTTTTTGGTCGTGGCAGGAACGGGCTGTTCCTAATATTTTTGGCATTATAAAAGATCTTAACGTCGGATCGGACATTGACGCAAAAAAAAGACGCTGGACATCAAAAGGAACGGGTGTTGACACCGGAGCGCTGAAAAATTCAATATCAATAACCGCCAAGGGGAATGGGGAATTTGTCTTTTCTTGCCTCGATTATGGAAGAAAATTTCACGAAGGAGGTTCCGGTAGAGTTCCATTTGGATCTGCATTCAGAAAAAATTTGTACAAGTGGTACAAAAAGAAAAAAAATAAAGAAAAACGTAGCCTTCTCGCGTGGCTTTTCGGATATTCAAAAAAACATTCGATATACGAAATAGAGACACCTGCAAGATCACTTGTCGAAGAGGAAGACGTTATTGAGGTCGCGAACGCCGCATATAAAGAGATCCTGCAATGAGCAACCCAAATTGCGACGAAGTTTTGCGCCAGCCGGGTTATCTTTGGTGGAATCCGACCGCCCTGGATGCCGAGGAAAACTACGGAACGCGATTGGGGTTTGCGAAAAAAGGCGTGAAATTTCAGCCTCGTTTTGATGTTTTGTCGGCGCCTGGGATGGAATATGGCAACGAGCCGGTAATTCAAATTTTTGCTGGTATGGCCGGTAGAATTTTTGCGGAAATCCGCAATTGGAACGTGACTGTTTTGGGGCGCGCCTTCCCCGGCCTGATATCGTCTAATGCCCTACAATTTCCTGGATCTCTCTACGCTGGCACGCGCATGGACTCGGATACGTACTGCAAGCCCCTTCTGTTCATGCCAGAAGCGGGCGGGGCGGATAACAATATTGTGTTGTTTCAAAAGGCTCGTCCCGGCATGGCGGATCTGGCAGCCGCTATTTTTTTTGCCAACAAAGAAAATTCGACATTTCCTCTCGTATTTGACGCGATCCGCGCTGACGGTTCTGATATTTATCGATCGATTTATGTGGGTCCTGTGTCGGGAGCGGCGTTAGTATGAAATCGTTTCTGCGCCCAGAAATAAAAATAGAGGATAATGAGACCAGAAAATTCGTTCTGAAAGACATGGTTATGTTTTGCATGGCTGGAGGCATGATTACAATCGAAGACTGGAACGATCTCCCAAAAGAGGAAAAAAAATTGATGATCATTGCCCGCAACTCTCCGGCTTTGGCAGAACAGGTGATGCATGAGGTTTTATCCGAATGACACCCTACGAGCTATTTGTCTACCTCGAAACGCAGTTAAAGGCGCTAACGTGGACCGGCGGTAGCAACAAAATTTTCGGAGATAACGGTGTTTATATCGCGCCGAATTTTACGTTGGATCAGATCAATCGTCTCCCCTGCCCGTCAATAATTTTGAACGATGGGGGCGGAGAAGCAGACGAAGAGAACACCCTGATTTTCAATCAAACAATCGAGGCCGTTATTTTCGTGGACCATCGCGGAGATGTTTACGGGCGCTCCGCCTTGATGGGCGGCAACAGGGCCGATGCAACGGCTTCGCCGGGAGCAGGATTGCATCAAATTGAAATCGAGGTGCTTCGCGAGTTCAAAAACAAACAGAAGCCGAATGTAAACATTTCTCTAAGATGGAAAGGCGCCGCGTCTCCCGTCCCAATTAGCGGGACGAATACCATGATTTATCGGACATATCGATTCCAAACGCAAATTCATCTGTATTCGTAGGATGATAAAATGGGCGATTTTAACATTAAGATAAAGGTTGACGCAAACGGAAATCCTGTCGGGGTCTCAATCCCTGGCGCTGGAGCTGGTGCGGGGATGGCCGTTGGCCAGGTCACATCCCAAACAAGAAAAGAGGCGAAAGAGCTTAAATTCGACATGCAGTCTATCATGACCGAATCAATCCGCACGATGGGCCAGGTATTCCGTGAACGCAACATGGGCTCAGGCCAAACAGGGGCAAACATGACTGCGCTCGGGATTGGGCAAGGTGTCGCCCAACAGGCCGCAAGTATGGGCGTTGCATCAGGGAATCCATATCTTGCCGCCGGAGGAATGGCCGTGTCCGAAGGGCTGGGGATTATGAAACAAATTCTCGGAGAAGTGTCGGCGATGCCGAAAATGAAAGCAACACAGCAGGTAGAGCAAGTTGCGGCACAATACGCCCTGGCCGGATCTCCGCTCGATACAAAAACGCTGCAAAAATTATTAGATCGCGCCTATGCTGTTGAAAAATCAATACAGCAACAGCAGTACATTGTGCGTGGTCAGGCTGGAAGCCGGACAGACGAGTACCGCTCAAAAGGCTATAGCGAGTGGGGAGCTAGATGGAAAGCGGCGAATGAATACGTCCTAGATTGGGTTTTGTGGCGTGACAATGAGAGAGATCTGCAGGTCCGGCGTGACAAATCGTCGGCGCAGCGCCGAACGGCAGGAGATTAGATGGTCCAGCGACTAATTACAGCAACATATAATTCTCAAGCGTTAGCCGAATTGATAGATAAATTCTCGCTCGTAGAGACGTATGACAAAATTACGTTTTCGTGCGATTTTATTGTCACGTCTGACACGCCCGACAATCTTGTTTCCGCATGCACAACGCTAGAAGCCGCCCTTCGCGAGCCAAACAAAGACCTTGTTATCACACTCGGATCTGGCACAGAATATAATTTCTCGCATTCGAGCAACACCGGAATGTTGGGCGAGCCGCAATTATCCGTTGTTCCAAGCCAGTTTCAGCTTGCGGTATCTAGGCATTATAATTGGTCTATTACGTTCGAACGACCTGCAGATCAATCAGGCCAGGGTTACAGAAGAGACGGAAAAATATCTATTGCGAAAGACGAATTCGATATTGTAACCGTTACGGCGTCAGGCACTTATACCGCAGGCTCAACAAATTCGGCGATAGATAATTATGAAGATGGAACGACAGGCGGTCAGGCGTGGGCGTCTTCATTTCTTTCCGGGTTGGGCTCTGGCATTTTCGAGCTACGCGCCGAAGAAACAGAATACGAAAAAGAAAATAAAATTCTCACATTTTCCCTGGTATATAAGGAACGAGAGAAATTTATCGGAGTCGGTTACGATGAGCATGGGAGGAAGACGCTCACGTTTCGCGGGACGTTTGCCGCATCTGGCAGCAATGCGATATCTTTATATACCTCAAATGCAAAAACCTGGGCCGAGGCACAAATATCTGACTGGGGGGCCGAAACGTATGCTCTCACATCCGAAAATGTTGACTACGAACACGATAAGCAGTTTTGTCGCTTCACATTGGTTTACACCGAACTAAAAAAAGATGTCAAAATTTCATATGACATTTTCGGTCGCAAGGAAATTTCCTGCTCAGGCACATATGCTGCGGTGTCCGGAGGAAATAACGCAAAACAGGAATACGACGCCAATGCAAAAACATGGGCTGAGTCAATACTGGCTGAATATGGCGGTGATTACGACCTGACGGCAGAATCAATCGACTACGAAAAAGACAAGCAATTTGTCTATTTTTCCCTGGTATACAAAGAGCAGACCAAAGAAGTCAATGTTGTATACGACGCGGCAAAACGGCGCCGTATAACGTTCAACGGAACATATAGCGATACCGACGTTTTGACGGCCCTGGGGCATTTCGAGTCTGAAGCGGAAAGTTGGGCAGAGGGCATTCTCACGTCAACGTGGGGTGGGGCGACAGAATATGAACTAGTGAACAAAGTCGTAAACTACGAAGACGGCAATACATTCATGTCTTTCACCCTCTCCTATCAGGAGCGCCTATATAACGATTCCTCTGCCGGAGACGACCCAGCCGTACAGGACGCCCAGATAATATATAGCACAAGAAAATCGAATGTTGGCGGCGCAACCCTAGACGGCAACAGGGTTGTAACGCCTGAAGAGAAAGTCGGAATCGTATACAATTGCAAATTAGATAACACTTTGCTAAACAGCGCCGGGAATGCTAGATCAATATATCTCAACAATTGCCGCCCCTGGGTTGTCAGCCATGTAAAAACTGTCCTCGGAATAAAATCGTCGAAATTATTGATCGAGGAAGAAAATTTTCGATGGGCGCCGACAAGTTGTGAAATGTCCGGCGAAATCACCTTTTCCGTCCCCGGCTCTGATATTGTTGATTACCAGGAGTCGATTACCCAAAATTGGCGATCCGGCCTGACAATGGAGAAGATCTGGGATGGACAGGACCATACCTATCACAAATGGGGCCCGGGCGCAAGGCTTGAAGCGATGCAAAATGTGTCAATAACAAAGGTTGGATCTGTTCCAGCTGAGCCCGCGTTTTTGTCTGGTGGCTGGGTGTTGATTGATGCATCCGAAACGAATAGCACACCGCAAATGGTCGACAATACGATCCGATATTCGAAATCCTATAGTCGACAATACATATACGAACAATCCGGCGGCCAGTCTGGCACAACAACACCAACCGCCGGGACATCAGCAACGACAACATCCGGTGGGGCTGTTGGCCGTGAACGTCCTAGCGCTGGATCGGCAGCTGTTACGAGCATGGGCGGTGCGTCGGGGAGCATGATATGAACGTAAAGCCCTATTCCCCGTCAATGTCTCAATCTATAAGCGTTGCGCCGATTAAGCCTCCGCAAGTTTTGCCTGAGTGCGTTATCAAAATAGGCGGCGTAGCAATTCCAGAACAGTCATTTCGATGGGGATTTCCCGCTGGTATTGCGCCATATCGAGGAAGTTTTCGCGTGCCTTACGGGTTGGTCTCTCAGATAGAAAAGATAAGCAATCCAACAACAATTGACCTCAATATAAAAGGCACGATATTGGCGAAAAGGGCTGACCTTGCACTGCAAGTAAAAAATTTGTATATCGAGGAAATAAAAGGAGACGACCTTTCGCATTTTCTCGTTGTCATATCCGACCGCAGAAGCCGTTTAAGGGGCCAGAAGGTAACCATCAGCGCAAATATAACCCGGAAAGAAAATCGTTTCGCCGAGGGGCAAAAGGGGACGACGAAAGAGGTCGGGACGGCAAAATTGCGAGAGGAAATGGATCGCTACAGCATATATAGATATGACGATTGGTCCATAAATGGCACGCGAACTTGGACGGCCTATCAGTTGCTGAAGGATGCCCTAAAACAAATCGGTATATCTCGTATATCTGGCGGAGTTGACAACGGATTCGTGACTGAAAATATTGTCTTCGAGGAAGAGGATGCGACAACCGTAATCCCTCAATTACTTGCCTGGTCGCGACTAAATATTGGGCTTGACGCATCCGGCAATTATTATCTTTTTTCGGCGGACGATACGCCAAATTCAATAGCGGGGCTTGTCCCAAATTCGCCCCTGCTTGGACAATCGACACTATATAAACAGGATTTGAGTCGTGTCCGCCCGTCTGTTGTCACGGTGCAATACCGGAAAAAACAGGAGGTTTTTGTAAGGGCGATGGCCCTTGAAAACCAAGGTCTTAGCACGACAACCGGCCCTTTTTCGGTACCGATATGGACCGAAAAAGGCATAACCCAACAACACAAAAACGAGGGCCGTGTTGTTGGGTGCATTAACGTTATCAAAATCCCCTACGACATACAGATCAACGGGGAATGGCGTCAACGCGGAACGTATTGTGACATTAAAGAATATTTCACGGCAATAAAAATGAACGAAAACACAGTTCGCGAGGGATGGTTCGTCGATAAATTGCTACTGAAACATGCGTTCATAAACAAAAAAACTGAAAACGCGCCATACCTGGGAGCGCCAGATATGCTGGCCTCTCAAGAGGTGTACGCAATAAAAAGTGCCTATCGGCAACTCTATCAGATAGATCCGTATTGGGTTAAGCGCTGGAAAAGCTGGGAATGCGTACGGTGCTCTGTTGCCGACCCGGTAAGCGGCTTTCAATTGCCCAGTCCGGTATGGACGGATTATTGTATTATCCCAAAGGTGCGCTTGCCGGAAATAGCGAAACGAAAAGACCTACATGCAAAAGCTGCGTACAACGTCTTGGCGGACAGAGACGATGCCGATAGAGAACACTCGTCAACTTTGGCGACGATACAGGTCGTCGACCAAGAGCTTGGCATTTTTCGCGTTGTTTTTCCGCCTCTATTGGATGCGGTCATCCAAGAAATTGTGCCGTTTGCCGTCGATCCTCTTCCAGGAATCGCCGGCAACATTTCACCAACATTTTGGGGACAGGCGAAACCCCGTGAAAGTCATGTATTAGAAACGGTAATTACGGCTGTCCCTGCCCTGGACAAAAACCTAAAGTCAACAGATGATCAATTTTTGAAAATTTCAGTGGTCAGCGCGAAAAAATCAAAAGGCCCGGAAATCGAATACCTGAGCAATCTTGAAGTCGCGAGATACCCACTCGCGCTCGGGATATCCGATCACGCGCAATCCGGGGTTGACAAGGCGACGGCGGAGCGAGCAATTGCGTTAGACATGCCTATCAATTCACAATATTTGCTTCCCCTGGCGACAGGCGAGTCAGACCAAATTTTTTGGTCTTATAAGGATCGATGGGCAGGGATTGCAGAGTACGCGGGATGTGATCCCGACAAACTCAAGCTATTTCCAGGATGTCAGTCAATCACGATTCAATTTTCACCTACGAATGGCCTTAGCACGCGATACGATTGCATGCAACCTCAAACGCCAGAAATCGGCACAATCCTGCCGAAAAAGGTTCGCGAATATTTGTATAGACAAATACCAAAAACTCAATAAGGGGAAAGGATTATGCCAGGCATAATCGGCGATCAACAACGCATGTTTCGAAAACCGTACAGGGACCACATGACTGACGTTCCGCCTGTTCTGAGGACTCAGCAGGTCGGATACACGATAACTGGCCAGGGCGACGACGGAATGTATGACGTTACAAATTTTGGCATCGAGCAGGGCTGGCTGTATTGGCCGGCCAGACAAAAACAAAAGGACGGTCTGAAAGCGGCCGCAACACCGACATGAGCCTAGACCCTAACAAAGTGTCGAATGCCAACCAGGCCGCTGGACGCGACTCGAAGAAAAAGTCAACGCAACAAAGCGGCGGATCTTTGCGTGTGGGTTATAATAGCAACGCGCGCCTGAGTGTTACGGAGCATGTTGCGCGTGATTCGTCTGGCAGCTTTGTCAATGTTGGCGCGAATAGTAACAATACGTTGCAGATCACCGAACATCGCAATCAGACCTCCGGGACGCATTACAACATCCTGTCTCCGATGTCACATTTGATGTCAGATTACAATGTTGGAAAAATAAAAATACGAAAATCTCTGGGGTCGCGTAATTCGAAACGCCAGGCCGCCGGAGTCGGAAATCAGGGACAAAACAACCAGGCGGGTGGAGGAAATGTGCAGCCTCGCGAGAAACAGATTGCGAAAGGATCGCGACAGGCTGTTCAAGACAATTCGATTGGTGGTAACGGGAAGATCAACAAGTGTCACACGATGCGGTGTCAGGAGAGATAGATGGCCGATTTTGGGGAAATTGGTAAAGCCGGATATGATCGGATGCTCGCCGGCGAATCTGGCGAGACAGCAGCTGCGCCAGTTCCAGCAGAAAACGGCGTAGGGATGTACGCTCAAGCTGTCCCGGCATGTGCCAGGGACGAGGGATTATTTCCAATACTCGACACGGCTGGCCAGATGGACGGTAGTTATGCGCCATTGCAGGACGCGACGAAAAGCGCAAAGGCAACGAGTCTATATCAATATCGTAATGCGCTACCGTATCCCCAGCCGAAAGGCGTTGTCGGAATTTTACTGCAAACATCGACAGCCGATGAGGTACAGCGCCTGTTTTTTCCGCAAGCAGCGACTATTTTTGTTGACGAAGAGGGTGAAAAATCGACCAGAGTTGTCGGAACAAAGGATGGTTACGCCAACTACGCAGAACCAGCGAGTTTTCACAGCCTGGCGAAAATAGTGCAATTACCTGGCGGAGCCTTCGCTGTTGCGCTAAATCTTACTTCCGCGCCGGACGGAGGCGGATATGGCGCGATTGTGGCGAAAATGCAAACAGGAGCGTATATCACAAAGGAGTCATACGAAACAGGCGAGGACGAAACCGGCCAGCCGCAAGAGGTTAAAACCCAGCCCAAACAAAGCCAATCTAAACCCCAGGGGTATTGGCGCAAAGTGCCTCGCGGTGGTGGTCGTGGCGCGAAAACATTCACAAAGATGTGGGTGAGCACTGCACCCAAGCCCAAAAAACAAACGTTCAAAACGCAAGAAAAAAAAACGTCAACGGAAGAGCAAAAAGAGGCCCTGCTAGAAGAATTTCGAGGACAAGAGGTTGGGGCTGAAACTGCAATCGGTCTTCTGAGCTACGAAAAAGGAGGACCTATAACGCCCGGAGGCCTAAACGACCAGCACGTTCTAGGAAAAAACTCGAAAAAGCAAAAGTGCATGAGTGCGCACATTAGCACGAACGCCCTGTATTATCGTGACACAAAGGCCGACGGACCTATTGATTTCTCTGACCTCCCGTATCCCGCACAATGCACCGACGTTGATGGCATTGCGGTCCCAACGTATCTCAGTTGGGACAATAATGTCGGGCATCGCTGGGGAAGCCTTACACGAGAAGGACTTTGGCGTGGATGGACTGTTGTCCCGAATACATCACAACCGAGGATCACGACGACAACTGGCGGACCACCAGATGCCCCAGACACCCCTAACACGCCCGGCATAATAGAAGACACCCCGATGGGGGGAAATCGAGAAAAAACAGGACAGGCACAGTCAACGCGGGACTGGGACGATTGGGAGCCCGATCCAAGGGGCGGATCAGGTGGAGAATTAGAGGTGGCGACTCCGCCAATGAGGGCGGCAATAACGCCAACCGGCGGTGGGCGCGGCGCAAAAACATATACGAAGGGGTTTTGGGACTAATGGCAAAAATGAATCGAATTATTGAGCCGCAAGCATTGCGGGGAGAGCAGTCAGCGCCAACCATTATTTTTTCTGCAATCCGTCAAATAGGCATGGCATATCAGCCCAGGTTCGGAGAGGACAGTAAAAGCCAAATAAGGCATGCGGCCGAAAAACAAAACGGCGGCCCTGCTCCGTATACGCTCAGAATGCAGGGATTTGGTGCGGCCGTCAACGCGAAATGGGACTATACGAACAAGCCCGGCATCGTCTATTTTTCGGGTACATGTGTCGGCGGAGTTTGGATAACGCCTCCTGAAATATTATCCGACAGCGTCAAAACGCCTGAAAATACAACGACGGCAACAGTATTGTTGCATGACGACGTTGCCCTTGGATGGGGAGAACCGGCATCGGATGGATCGACACAAGACGGCCCGAAATTGGAGACGACCGGATCGAGTGGATCGAGAGACCTGGCATTGACTTTTTCGGACGATAGCGGATCATCACGCGACGGGTTGCTAAAAATAGATGGGCTCGCCGCGATAAAGGAGCGGTCGGGAGCGCCGACGATGGCCGATGGGTACTCGACCGTCTATGTCGACACGGACGACGGCCATCTAAAATCGACGTGGAATGACGGTGGGACTACTAAAACACGGACGCTTACGGGCCTTTCCGACTGGGCCGCGTCAACTTATATTGCCGCCGGTGAATTGATACACCAGGACGGATTGACGTTTCGATGTAACACCGGGCACACATCCGGGACTAACTGGTCCGCAAACAAAGAAAAATTTGATCTGGTAGCAAATGGAGTGAGGTCGTTATGATCGTTTTGGGGGCAGAGGACAAAATCAGGGGCGACGCAAGCGCGGGTGCGGTTGTGGACTACACGATTCATGGTTTTGCTGGCGGAGAGGCAACGCTTTTCGCCAATGGGCAATTGGCAGCCGCCACAGGGGATCTATATACAGCACCGGCAAGCGGATCGTATCCGGCCGGAGGAATCATAATAAAGACGATTATCCTGGTAAATACGGATAGTTCGGATCGAACAGTTAATCTGTATCTGCTACCCAACGGAGGGACCGCACGTCGGATTTTGCCGAAAGATTTGTCAATAGCAATCGGAGAAAGTTACGAATACGAAGGATAATTTTTTTTAGGAGAAAAAAATTGAGCGAAGAAAAAATTGAGAATCGTGGATTTTTTCACGAAACAACAAAAAAGGAACTTAATATCGACTGGGGACAGGTGATTCTTGCGCTGATACAAGCCGGAGTTTCTCTCGCACCGCTATTTATCGGCATGGAATCAAAAGGACTTGAAGGACTCCCCCCTGAAACTAGGGAGACGCTGAATCAATTCCGGGCCCAGGTCAAGGGTCTTTTTGGGGGTTCAATAGACGAAGGAATCCAGAAATACCAAGAATATCGGGTTGCAGGATACAAAGAATATATGGAATACCTTGCGAAAACCGACAAAAACGAAACCCCGGTTTTCGGCAACGCTTTTGCCGCCGAGCTGTATTACCGGGATCTACTGCAACCGAGCGATGCCGACAAGGCAGAAATCACAAAAGGTGCGGCCGATCTGGCAGTCAGGGACGTTATGGATGGGGCAAAAATAACTGCCGGAGGACAGCCTGTTTTCGAAATCAAGATCGAAGAATGAATATTTTCGATGCCATTAAAAAATACGTTCCACGCCTTCAAAGAGCGTTCGAAACACGAGATTTCGAAGGCGATACCGAGACAGCACAACAAAAATTCGTAGAGGCAATCCAGATAATCAGAAAGGAGAAAGAAATTGGGAAATCGAATAAAAAGCGTGATTGATACAACAGCGGAGAAAACACGCGCCGTAATTTCCAGCGGGTTTCTGATTTCTATTTTCCTTTTCGGATTGACAACGCTAAAATTCGGATTCCATACCGTGACATCGTTTGCCGGCTGCCTTTTGCTTGCCGTCGATATTATCGCATGTCTCCTCCTTATCTGCTGGATTTGCCTCACGTATTTCCGGGCCACGAGAACACCCGAAATTGAGCAACCGAGCGAGGAGGCATCAATACCCCTTGCAAGGCGAAATTCGTCCATTTCGGAGGCATCCTGATGCCGCATTTTTATAAAATCGGTGGTGGATTGCCTCCAGGAAAAAAGCGCATGATCGAACTCAATGAGTCTTTCGATATCGCCGAGGGATTGTGCGTTGGCCGGATGGATGGTAAATATTACCTGATGGCAAAATCAGATATATTTTTCCTCCTAAACGGAGCGCCAGTCGATGAAATAAGCGGTCCTATTCTACTCGAAAACTCACACATGATTTCGACGGATCAGCGGACGCATTATATTTTCTGTGATCCGGAACAAGAGGCGGAAGAACAAAAGGCAAAAGAGGAGCGGATTCGCAACGCATCAGAAAATCAATATGACCTGAGCGTGATAAAGGCCAACGCAAAAAAAGAGTTGATCCGCTACGTAAACGATCAGACGCCGACAACGTTCGAAGATTTCGCACGTCATTTTACGGATTTTCTTCACAAATTCATGCGGTTCGATCGGTCGATTTTTTACACTTGGGAAGAAGGGAAATTGAAGCCGGCGTATTGCATTTTAAAAGAAAAATTCGTCCCGCCCAAAACGATTATGCGGGCTGTTTTCCGGACGAAAACATACAAATATGGCAACCTGCCTGAGTTGTCCGATCCGTGGAATTCGATTATGGAGAAGCATGTGCATAGTTGGATTGCAATCCCTTTTATTCATGTCGATTTGAAGTCGCCGATATGCGCTATTTACGGGGACCGCAAAAACAAAAACATCTGTAAAAACATGGCCGCAACGGCTTTGTTTTTGTGTGAATACATATCGAAGCATTTCTCAACGTTTTTCAAAATTCCGGACCTAGAAACAATCGAGCTATAAGGCGGAAAACATTGGACGAAGAACTCGAAGACCTAATTTTTGATTTCATTGATTCGGCATATTTCACAAAAGAAAATCGCCTCGTAATTCAAAAAGAAATCCTGGGAGAGAAAATCGTTGACCTGATTTCGCGAAAACGCCAGAACGAAAACGGGGAAATCGTCGGACCGTATGAATTCAGGCGGACCGTAGATATCGCCGGAGAGGCTGCGGTTTTGCTGATCTGGGACACGATTCTTGACGCTCCGCGTTGCCTGAAAATAGCCCGTCATGACCTGCCTATGGTGACTCACGAGAGATTCAAGCGGTCCGTAAAAACTCTCCATTCGTTGGATAGCGTCTATATCCCGAAAGTAATTGAGTTTTCGAAGCAGCCGCTTTGGTGTATCCTCGAATGGTTTGATGGGAAAAATTTGCTTGATTTTGTTTCGAGCCCAGAATACACCAAAGAAAAGGGTTTGAAAATTTTTATACAGACATGCGAAGCCTTGCGATATTTGCACCAACACAACGTAATTCACCGTGATATAAAGCCTCGTAACATCATGGTCAAAAAAAATCTCCAAGTGAAATTGGTGGATTTCGGATACGCAAAGGATTTGGGGAGGGATCTCAACCTGACGGCTGCCGGTCAGCCGATCGGAAACAAAATGTATTCCCCCGACGAACAATTGAAGGGCGAACAAGCGACAGAAAAGAGCGATGTTGCCGCCCTCGGAAAAATTTTCTATTTTCTTGTTACAAGTGGAAACGAACTATGGAAGCCGGAATTACTCGAACCGCAAGACGTTATCCTGTATAAGCGATGCACCGAAAAAAACCCAAAAAAAAGGGCGGATATCGGAGAAGTAATCGCACTTTTCCTCGAAGCGTATCCCGTTATGGATCGTCGCTCAGGTGAAAAAGGAAGCGGAGGCCTTGGCCTTGATTATTGGGATGCATTGAATTACGTATACGTCCGGCTCAAGTGGTCGAAAACGAGGTTTTCATACTGGACCGGCATACCAAAACGGGAAATTGATCAGGAGCTCACCTGGCTGTTGGAGAGACTGTCATGTTAACGCGATCACGTCGAAAAACGAGGGGCGCACTGGTTGTCGGAGTGGCGGACAACCAAACCGAGCGCCTCAAATTGCGAGGACCGGGTAACGATACGCGCAATTTCACTCGGGCCATGCGTGATCATTACCGCAACGTCGGATTTCTCACGCTTGAAAATGCAACGGCAACGAGGAAAAACATTCTCGATTCAATTCCGTTTTTGTTTGATTTCAATGTCGGATTCATCTATTTCAGCGGGCACGGTTCGCAGATCTACGACCAGAACGAGCCGGATCGGTGTGCTGAGGTTCTCATCCCGTTCGATCACACATGGGATTTTCCCTTGCTCGACGTCCACGTTTATGAGCGCCTCGCAAGGCGCCCGCGAGGACAGCGAATCTACCTAATTTTCGATTGTTGCCATGCCGAGGGGCAGGGATCTCCTCGCGGTGATATTGAGGCGATTGAGCGATATTGCGACCCTCCTGGAGAGCTCGCGTTTTCAATTCCCGGAATCCGGGCGACAATGAAAAATCTCGTATATTTTTCGGCATGCCGATCGAACCAGTCGTCCTGGGAACAATGGATCGACGGACAGGTTCAAGGCGTATTTACGTGGGGATTTTGCCGGGTTCTAGGGCAGCGAAGAGTTATCTCTAATTCCGCATTTCAGAAGGCAATCGTAAAAGAAATAGCAAAATTCTCCCCTCAGAATCCAATAATAGAGCCGTGTAATTCGGCTATTTTCGGAGTGTAAAAAATATGTCAGATGTACAATTCATAAACCTCGGAAACGCAAAAACGCCTGCACAAACCGAGACTTTCGGGGCAGCAGAAACCGTTAAATCCTTCACCGTGGCGTCTCCGGTAGAAAAAAACTCGCGAATTTCCCGCGCCTTCGTGACCATCCCCGATTGGACGAACACGGTTACGCTCGTACTAAAAATCACAGACGCAGATGGCAACACGCTTTATGAATCTTCAGCCTTGGCGCAGGACACAACGCATGACCTCACGGAGATTGATGCGATTATCGACGGGGAAATCACGATAACGCTCACGCTTTCAGGTGTGCCGGGCGCGGGCGGCGGTGACGTTGCCGTTTCCCTGTATTCCTCGGATTCAGTTTTCAATTCGTCCGTGAGCGTCGATAACGTGAACATTGTTTCTTCGGCTTATCCAGCGCAACCAATTGTGAAATCTGGGCCTCAGGCAGTTGTTAATTTGCCCACAAACGCCGCAAATCCGGTAGAGGTAGATTGCTCAGGGGCGGCCGTCAGGACGTTGTGTTTCTATTCAAAGGTCGAATTTCAGTGGTGCATGGCTGCGGACCAATCCGCAGCAAATACAGCGATTGGCAGCGACACAACACGGGCAATATATCCCAGTGGGTACTATGAGTTTTCGGTGTCGGGCGGCACAGATCTATTTTATGCTCGCTCCAACAATGCATCAGGGCTAACAGACGGCTTGTCATATCATTTTCTGGAGGATGCATAATATGAGCGGGAGTCCTCAATTTTTACGGCACAATAACGGCAAAATCGAAATAATCCCGGACGGAAAAACGGTCGCCTTTTCGGCGGAGTCTTCCGGCAACGCGACATTCTCCGGTACCGTTAGCCAAAAATCCGAAGCTCAATCCCTCGCAAGTCCATACCCTCACACGCTTGCTACGAAAGATTATGTGCAGAGAAATCAGGCGCAAGGAATTTATGATGGTGTTGTTGGTATTGATTCGGCAGCGACGGGGGCAACGATCTATGATATAAGCTATGATGGCGTCTATGCTTACATCTTAGATAACGTCGGAATAAAAGTATATCCCGTTACTCTAGCCGGGGAAATTGGGTCTATAGCGTCGGATGCCACTATCGCAGGAGATCCAAAACGACTAACAAATGATAACGAATATATTTATGTTGCCAACGATACCAGCGGGATTCTAATTTTTCGAAAAATTGATATCGGCGGTACCTTCGAGCCTGTTGCAACAATCGCCGTAACGTGTGCAGACGTATGTTTACACGGGCAAAATATTTTGCTGGCGGCTTGTTCGGATGGTTTTCGAACATATGATATTACAGACCCGGAAAACCCCACAGCAATTGGCATTAATAACGAAATGGGAACCGCTTGTATTGGCGTTTTTTCTGTGGGGACAATTGCATTTGGGACGTTTTCGGCAGATGGAATCGCCACGTTTTCCGTCCCTTCTACCGGCAATCCGGTAAAACTCGATGACGATGATCAAGGCGGATATTATGGAAATATAAGGGCAAACGAAAAATATATTGTCATTTCCGTCGGATCCAGCGTTTTTTCATATTCGTATACCGCAGCGGGTATTTTGTCGTATATTGGTGGCGTGGCTATGGGCGGGAGTTACAAGTCACAGACGTTGCGCTTATGCGATGAAACCGTTTTTACAACGGGATATTTGGCAGGAATAATCGAACTGCAAATCAAAGACGGTGTTCTGGCAATGATTCGACACACGGCGCCAGGATTAGATGGCAATGCCGTTGAATTATATGGCGATTTGCTTTTGTATGGAAGGAAAACACCGACAACCTTTTTGACAAACAGAAGGACAAAAGCCTACGAATTCGACGCGGCAAATCAAACGCACGAGCTCACAGGAGACCAAAAAACACTCGACCGTACCCGCTTTTTCGACGAATTTTGGCCGATTTCATCGATCTGGGCGACTCGGGCAACGTCCGGCAGCGCAGCGGCTGTTGCAGGTAATAACGGCGTATATAGGTTGACGACCGGGGCAACCGACGATGATATCGAGGCATTGGATTGGGACGATCAAACGGCATTCATTAACACCCTACAGCCGTCATTCGAGTGTTTCGTTGCACTCGATCAGGCCAGCGATGTTCACGCTGAGATTGGATTGATTGAGGCATCAGGCGGTGACGACGGCGATTATATTTGTTTTCGCGTAGACTCGGACACCGATACAAATTGGTATCTGGCTGCAAGTGCCAGCGCCAGTGAGACGACAGACGCAGGAGCGGCGGCAAGCACGGACGAAATCGGCCTGCGATGGAGATTTACGTCTTATACGTCTTTGGAGTGGTTCGTCTCTACAGACGGGGGGCTTACTTGGACAAGCCAGGGCGTTGTTGAGTCTAATGTGCCGACGGTAGCGCTGCAACCTTATGTTTCGGTCCAAGTCCGTGCCGACGGTGGAGCACGATATATCGATATCAACCGGGTTGAAATTTGGCAGGACAAAGTATGGTCCCGTTTCTAGCTTCTTCCTCGCAATATTTGCAATATCCACGGGCGCTCAATGTGTCGCTCGGATCGAGAGGAGTCATACATTCCCGGCAGAATTTGTCGTTTTCCCATGCGCATTTTTGATGACACGGGTTGCCCTCCGTCGTGACACATCCCCCTCTTTCGAGGGGGTTTTTGCAGTACGCGCAAATCATGACAATATTTCCTTAACTCGTTTCAATCCGTCATTTGAAAGCTTCCCCGTCCATTCGAAGGCGCTTTCGTTTTCGATGCTTCCAACCGGATAAGGAACGCCGGAAACACCACAGAACGAAGATTTTTTTCGAAGTGAAAGCAAATAATCAACAACCTCCACTTTCCCTTTCGGAGGGAATCCGTTTTCCCCCTCGATTTTTTCTCCATTTTCTAGGGTGATCTCATATCCCCAGGTCGGAGAGGTCCATACTAGGAAAGTCATTCGGCAAACTCCACAATATGATTTATGAGGTTTTCGTCAAATTTATATCATAATCCCGGTCGATTCTGTCGGCGATTTCTCGCAATCTTTGCGCCAATTTCATAATAGTTCCCTTTCTGGGGCCTTTCGGCCCCGGTGAGCAATCAATCGAGCGCCACGGCAAGCCTCACGTTTACGTTGCGCTCATAAGCATATACGACTGTCGGGCCGTTTTTCTGACAGTCGTACGCTTTTTTCTATTCCCATCCCAATTCTTCGCGCCATGATCGCGATACGTTTTCTTTTTCCTGCCAGGTGAGCGTGTGGACAACGCCCAAGTCTGCGAGGACGATCGTCCCGTTCTCGCACAGCCAATAATCCGCCCCAGCGTCGAAATCTTCGATAGCTGGGAGGCCCTGTTCTCCCCAATATTCCGTGTTGATTGCGATTTCTTTCATATTTTTTCTCCTTTCTGCTTCTTCTATACGACTGTGTTCCCCAAAATCTTACATTTTGATGAAAAATCAGGTGGGGCCGAAGCCCCATGGCGTGCTACCAATCGGAGATGTCGCAATCAATCCATTGATTTCCATCGTTCGGCATCAGTATGTGACGCACATCCCAACTAGACGGATCGCCTTCCGGTAACCGATCAAGGCAGAACGATATTTCAACGTTTTTCGTCTCACCTGGGCGGATTATTTCCGTTGCCAGGGCGGTGAAACCGCCAGATTTCGGAGAAAAAAATAATTGATCGATCTGGAATAGTCCGTCTTCCCCCAAATCCAGCATGTGTTCCCCTGCCAAAATAACCCCGGATGTAATTTCAATTTCCATCGTCTTCTCCTTTTCAGTGGCCCCTTGCGGGGCCTGGTAAAATTAATCTTCGTCAAAATACTCAGCCATCTCGATAATACAATCTTCGAAACATCCGTATCCAGCGCAAATCGCACATTTTTGCGCATCCGTCGGCCGATAGTCCACTATTTCGAGTCGGTCGTTGATGAGATCGATCATAGTTTCGCTCATGTTGCATCCTTTCGTATAATATAGTATAGTGAAAATTCGAGAGGCCCGTTGGCGCGGGCCTTTTGCGTTAGGCGGCTAATTTCGCCGCTTTGCTGCGGGTTTTCGTCCCGTAATGACCGCAACTGCGGCAGATGTATTTTTGAGATCCGGCGGCATTGACGCCGTTTTTGACGGTACGCGAAGATCCGCATTTTTCGCAGATCGGATTTTGCCTATTGGCTGCGATTTTGCGTTCCTCACGGACGATTTGGATTGCTACACCCAAGAACGCCTTCGAGCCCTTCTTTTTCCCGTCATTGATCGCGTATGCGACTTTCCAGGCCCTTTTCATTTCCTTACTATTGAACCGCATTCTCTACATTCCCAGGTTCATGAGGTTGGCGATTTGGGAAACGGCGTTGTTCGACGTGGAATCAGGGACGGGCGTCTTGATGTTGCTGGCGTAGCCGATTGCCACGGCAGCGGAAACACAGGCGCACAGAGCGGCGAAAATGAGGCGCTGAATCCAAGTCATCCGGGACATTTTTACGACGATGTTTGCATTTTTGATTGATTTCGGCATTTCGTTTCCTTTATAATTTTGGTGTTGTTTATGTTCCATTCGTGGGACAGAAGAGCCGGGTTGCGCCCCGGCTTTTTTAATTTCTAGCAATCTCCTTTCAAAAAATCGTATCATTCAACTCTGCCTATAGTATACGATGCGCGTGCGTAACGCGCAAGCTTTTTCTTTTAATTTTTCATATAAATTTCGTACATTTCTTCTATAGCCTCGGAATATGTTGGGGTCGATGCCCGCTTATTTTTTTTCATTATGGCCTTGATTTCCTTTAGCATCTGGACGGCTTCGGGGAGTAATTTAACGGTAACATCGGCCCGTCTTGAGTTTGACCCGCTTCTCTTTTTCCCGGTTCTTTTGTCTTTCGCCATCACGTTCTCCTTGATTTTCTGGGTTACGCATTGTATACTCAAATATACGCCACGAAACACCACATTGTCAACACATTTTTTCAGGAGGATATATGGCAACGAAAATACTGTATCACAACGACATGGACGGCTGGGCTGCGGCCCAGATCGCAAAACGGGCATTGAATAATGCGGAAATCATCCCGGTCCAATACGGAGAAAAACCGCCGGAAATCGGCGTCGAACATGACGTCTACATTCTAGATTTTTCGTATCCGAGAGAGATTCTTTTGGGGCTGGCCGAAAAATCTAAATCGCTGGTGGTTCTCGACCATCACAAAACCGCCCAGAAAGAGCTTGAGGGGTTGGATTTTGCGAAATTCGATATCGAAAAATGCGGTGCCGTTATGACCTGGGATTATTTTTTCTCGAGCTTGGAATATCCGCCGATTCTGAAATACATTCAGGATCGTGACCTGTGGCTGTGGAAGCAATTTCAATCTCGCGAAATCAATGCGGCGTTGCGGTCATATCCAATTGAGGAACCATGGCCGTTTCTCGATTATGACGCCTCGCAGGTTGCAGAGATGGCCGTAGAAGGGGCGGCAATTTTGAGGGAACAGGCACGCCACGTGAAAGCGAAGATTTCCCAGGCCTTCGAAGAGGAGTTGGCCGGATATAAGATATTGGCCGTAAACGAGACATATCTAATCAGCGAGGTAGCCGGTGAACTTGCGAAAGGAAGGCCTTTCGGGGTTTGTTTTTTCGAGACTGGCGACCGGAAGGTTTTCTCTCTGCGATCAGACGAAAACGGCGTTGACGTTTCCGAAATAGCGAAAAAATTTGGCGGTGGAGGACACAAACATGCCGCTGGATTCAGCGTAAATCGGCATGGTTTTTTGTTGAAACCGGTATAACGTACCGTAACCCTTGTGATGATGAGGAGGGAGGTTGATCGATGGGAAAAGACGCGCAACAGGTCACAATTGAAATGATAACAACCGGATTGCCAAAGGAAATCGTGACGGTAGATCACGAGGCGAAAAAAGTACGGGTGTCGCTCTGGCTTATCGCTGATCGCTACCCAGAGTACCAGATTTATCTGGATAGCGGATTCACCGTGACGCCTGGCGATTGCCATATGTCAATGGGCGTGAAACCGACGATTGAGGTTGAGGAGGGGGATTGATGGCGACACTCAACACAGCGCGACGCTTCGACGTGATCGGAGCACTCGTGATAACCTCGGGAGTTCTAGCGGTCCCGATGACGCTCATGGCATCATCTAGCCCAGCCATGACGGGTATCGGTTTTTTGTTATGCATGGTCTATGTTGCGATCGGGTTACGGGCCGGTAGCATTTTGGTGTGCTCAGACTGCGGAAATCACGTCGTTAGCCCGAAAAGCCGGATGTGCCCGGTATGTGGGGAGAAATTCGTGGGCGGACGGAGGAGGAAAAGGCGCTAATCACTTGCGCTTGATCTGATGTCGCCCGACGGCACCGACGCGGCGGGATTTCCCCCAGGTAGCGTCCGCCTTGAGTTCGTCCACGGCTTCCTGGATGCAAATTTTCGGTCACTTTTACAAGAAAGGAGGAATTGTGTCTTTATGTGAAATAAAAGCAAAAATTGAAGCTATAGAAAATAAAATAAATATCGCTAAATTACAAATTAAAAAAGTGGAGGATTTATTTAAAAGTTATTTATTAGACAGATAGTTGATCAGTGCATCCTGGCCGGCCATTTTCTGGTCTAATCTGTCCATTACGCAATAATCTATTGTGTCTTTAGCCATTATCCTATATATTCTGACAGGATTTTTCTGTCCTTGGCGGTGCAATCTGGCGTTAAATTGTTGCCACAGCTCCAACGACCATGTAAGTGAAAACCAAACAATTATTGAGCCTCCATTTTGAAGGTTCAAGCCATGTCCAGCGCTGGCGGGATGTGCTAGCATCAATTCAATTTCGCCTTTGTTCCAGCGCTCTATAGCACCTTTATTTTTAATGTCTATCGCGTCAGGAAAACTCTCCATTATGCGCCGCATCTCGTGCTTATAATTATACGCCACCAATACAGATTGTCCATTTGCTGATTCAATTAAATCTTCTAGCGCCCATAACTTTCCTCTGTGGATTGTCTGTGGTTCTCCTTCATCGTCGTAAATTGATCCTGATGCAGCCTGCAACAGTTTTCCAGCAAGCACGGCACTATTTACTGCCGTGATGTCTTTCTCTTCAATTTCGACCGTCATTAGCTCTTCAAGGCGCTTTATCGTTTCCATTGCGTCACCAGGCAAATCAATCTCAACATTAATATCTGTTCGGTCTGGTAACTTCAAAAACGATTCACCTTTCATAGAAATAGAGATATCCTCTATTTTTTTATAGATATTCTCTTTTCCCCCGGGCCGGATAACGTATTTTGAGCCATCATAATTTTGCTGAAAGTGTTGATCGCGAAATCTAGTATATCCGCCAAAACGCCGCCCCATGTCCAACAAATACACCTGCGGCCACAGTTCCAAGAGGCTATTTGGGGCCGGTGTGCCTGTTAGCAGGATAACGCGTCGCACTTTTTTTATGACGGCTTTTAGTGCCCGAAACCGTTGGGATGATTGATTTTTAAACGAGCTAGACTCATCGATAACAAGGCAATCCCACAGCCAAGGACCAGAACGGACCATCCACGGCACGTTTTCCCGGTTGATGATATTGATTTGAGCGTCAGACATGAACCCCGCGACACGTTGTTTTGCGTTCCCTAACGATAACGCATAAGTGAGATCAAACCCCCACTTTTCGATCTCACCGGGCCAGACATGCCGAGCGACACGCAACGGAGCAATTACCAGACATTTTTTTATCATGTATTGGTAAAAAAGAGACTCTAGGGCCTGCAAGGTCGCTGCCGTCTTGCCTAGCCCCATATCAACGATAATCAAAGATTTGTCGTTATTAACAATAAACTTCGATATCGTCTGTTGATATGGGTGGGGGGTAAATGTTGATGTCGCTATCATAATAATATTTTAATGTCTTCTGGTTTAACCAAATAATCAATCACGGCCACCTTGCACCCTGCTTTTTCGAGCTTCGCAAGCTCTTTGGCTTGACCAGCAGTCGGGTGCTTGCCTGGCGCCTTGCATTCCACAAAAAGAGTTTTGCCGCCGGGGAAGATGCAAATTCTATCCGGGACGGAGCGATGCGATGGCGAAACAAACTTATACGATATGCCACCCATCTTTTTGACTGTCTCGGTCAACCTCTTTTCAATGTCTCGCTCTTTTTTTTGCCGAGTATACGACCGGGGAACGTTTTCCATATCCCAAACTAAAGGTGTTTTCATGTGTCTTTCTCCCAAAAAAAACGCCGTCGGTATCGACGGCATATATTACGGATAACCCCCTGATGATGGGCTATAAAACATCAGGGGTGGCTACATATATCTATCCCCATTCCCCAGCGTCGCCTTGGTACACGCTGAAATCATCTTCTGCCCTTGATTGCGCGGAAAGAGGGTCGCCCTTCTCAAGCACCTGTACATTGTTAAGACCAAAAGAAACGCCACGGTTTCCGGCCTGGTCGTACGCGAAAGAATTCATGGATACGAGGCAATAATCACCAGATCGGAACTCGCCAGCGTCTAAAACAGGTTGAACGTTCCGGTCAACAACGCCGGGTTTTCTGTCTTCTTTGGCCTTGACGTTGAGGAAATAATGCCCTTTGTATTCAGGGCCTTTATCTTCTGCGTCACCATCCCGCAACGGAAGGCGAATTTTTGCCGGTTTGTTTCCGTTCCACTTTTGAAAAATCGCGTCGTCCGTTGCCTTCTGGATCAGATCTAGCGTGTAGTTGTCCGATTTTGGAATCAACAGCGTCATGCTATACTCGGTCCTTCCGTTAAGCTTGTTCAGGCGCGGGCTGAACACGTTTACGTAAGCGCCACGGACTTTTCCTGTTACAACCTTCATACGTTTTCTCCTTTTTGACTGTTTATACTGTTGTAAAATCTGCTGCGGCAGAGTTATACTCTGGCCGCTTATCCTCTTTAGAAACGAGCGCAGGTTTACCGGCTGGCTTGATTGTTATTTTGGAAAAAACCTCATGTTTTTTCCCCAAAATCTTTTCAATTTCACCGATACCGACCAATTTTTTCTTATACAATTTATCTTCAGGGACTAAATGTTTTAACGCGTCTTCAGCGCCAGTACCCCAACGGCGAATTGCCCGACCTGACACCAATTTATGGCCAGGAATTTGTTGACCTTTCAGGGCGTTTTCAAGGGCATACTCCTTAATGTCTTTCGCCCATGATATCAACCCGTCGAGATAAGGCAAAAGTGCCGCAATCTCGACAAAATCAAGAGTGTTAGGCCGACGGAATGTTGAAGGAAGGAATTTAAATGTTTCTTCCGCAAGTGCCAATTGATATTCCGATCTGGCCCTACACGAAAAACGCGCTGGACACCAACGACATTGTTTTTCGCCTGGAATAGCGGGTGCGTTTTTCTCTTGAGTCGCTAAAGCGGCGTGACGCACAGTTTCACCGAAATGAAGCAGGTCGCCAGGGGTAAGCGTTTCCGTTGAGACATGCTCCATTCTCGGCTGGAAAACAACGGTTTCTATTTCTTTGAACCGATAGCACAGCTCCAACTCACCAAACACACCCAACGCATAGAGGCGCAATTGTGGATTGTTCGACGCGTCAACCTTGATGCCCTTACCGTATTTGAGATCTATGACGGTGAGCTTCTCTTCTTCGACAATAACAGCGTCAGCAGTGCCGAAACCATTAAGAATCCAATCAGACAGGTTGACGCGCTGTTCCACAAGTAGCTTCGCTCCGTTCGCACGAAAACGGACAAAATCAACATACGCTTTGATATACTCGTTGTTGGTCTTGCGCCCGTTCGTCAACAAGACAGACTCAGCTTCTTTGTGCGCGTCCCATCCCTCTTGAGCGTATGCGCTGGGGCGCTCGACAATACCCTCAGAAAGGCGAATAGAAGCAGGGCAAGCCATCCAACGCGATGCGCTGGACGGAGACAGTCTCGCGTGCTCAACTTGCATCTAGCAACCCCTGCACGTATTCTGCCAGCTTGGGATAATCAACCGGATCAAGGTCTGGCAACACTTGCGCGTTATGAAGTTCCAAGGTAGCTTTGAGAGCGTCTTTATGCCCGGCCCTTGACGCCTTAGCGAATAATTCGCGCAAATCGTCCAAGGTGACGTTCGGCTCAACAACATGTTGGGTGGCAGGAAGTGTTGCGGTGGCGCATCCAAGATGCGCCGAAAGATTTTGGATCTGAAAGTTGAGGTGCTCTACCTGCTTGGTAAGCACAGTGAAACGTTCTTCTACTGTCAACGTTTTCTCCTTTTTGACTGTTTGACTGTTTAAACTGTAAAAACGACTATTGTCATTATATAACTGTTGTTATATTTTGTCAAGAGATTTTCTACCAAAAAAATATAGGCAGCTATAACGCCGCCTATATCAAACAGTCAAAAAGATTTAAAATATCTGCTTCATAGCAGCTTTAAATTCAGCAAATTCCTTTTGTAGTGTGTCAAGCTGTTCTCTCAAATCTTCTATTTCTTTATATAGTTCTGACTTCTTTTTGTCTTTCTCTGGCCACAGGCGATTTGACATGTCAAGCAGAGAAATTAACTTCATTAAGTCTAACGCGCTCGGCACTGCTCGTGCCGACTCCCAATTTGATATTGCCTGTTTGGAGACGCCAAGATGGCTGGCAACAGTCTGTTGAGTGTAATCCTTTAATTTCCTTGATATTGCGATTTCTCCAGCAATATTTTTCCATAAAATTTCTTTTTCTTCTGTTGACACTGTATAACTCTGGTTATATAATATAAAGTATGATAGATATCAAAAAAGTACGAAGGAAACACAACCTCTCACAAGAGGTAATGGCTAAAATGCTAGGATGCACACAGGCGGCCATATCTCGTTGGGAAAACGGAAAGGCAAAGCCGTCTGCGCGCCTCCTTATGGAAATAATCCAGATTTTCAACGTGAAAATCACCAAAAAAGCGGTTAGGGGGCAATAGCGCCCTCTAAAACAAATTATAACAAAAGTAATATTTTTATCAAGAAGGAGGGTAAAAATCAATGTTAAGCATGATTCTTTATCATGGTTCCTTACCTTGATTTTTGAATGTCAAGCGGGGGTTAGCTACCCCCGCAATCTTTTTTTGCATTCAAAAATTTTAAAAGGAATCTAAAGTGATTACAAAAACAAAAAACCCGTTGTTCGATATGCTTTACACCAAAGAAGACATAATCGAATACCGCATGATCCCCAATCGTGGCGAAAACATTGCGCCAATCAGCATCTTTTGCGCTGGAGGGGAATATCCAGAGAATATTGAGTCATTAAACAAAGACTACAATATATATTTTGGAGTAAACCCACGAAAAGGGAACAGCAGAAAACAAATCTCCAGGATACCAGCATGTTTCGTTGATATCGACCTCAAAAACCACAAACCGGAACACATCCCACGACTGCGAGAAAAAGCGAACAGCATGGGCCTATATCCTACCGTTAGGGTAAATTCTGGCCATGGTGAACACTGGTATTGGGTGCTGGACTGCTCACCCCCTCCTGAAGCATGGAAAAACGCTCAAAAGTTATTACAAAAACTTTGTGGCGGCGACTCAATGCATGATTTGCCCCGGATATTACGTGTCCCAGGAACAAACAACATTAAAAACAGAACAGCGATAGTCCCCTGCCAAATAGCAGAGACAACAGGACTCTTATACAACCTTTTCGATTTCCTTGTTTTAGAAGAAGATAAGCCGTCAACCCTAAAAAATAACGGTGTCAATTTAGACGAGGTGGTAATTGATGTGCTATCGCAAACTTCAGGAGTTTGTGACCGTTACGACGATTTTATAAAATTAGCGATGGCCTTTAAATCTATTGACCTCCCATACGAAAAAGTAGATTGCGTTTTTCGTCAATCCACAAATTACAATCTAGAACAAAACAAAAAGTTGTATGACGGGCTAAAACCAGAGCGAATAACGATGAAGACGGCCTATTTTTTCGCAGAAAAGAACAACTCCTCACTTCTGAGAGAAAAAATAAAGAAAATCGATAGAGCAGAAGGCAGCAAAAAAGAGAAAAGAAGCTTTCTTTGCACAGACCTTGGCAACGGACAACGCATGGCCCATAAATTTGGAAACAACCTGCGACATACCCTTCACTGGGACTGGCTTGTTTGGGACGGGAAACGATGGAAAAAGGATGAAACGCACGAAGTCGCCAAAATATCGAAAAAGACGGCGCTTTCGATATTCGATGAAGCGGAAAGCAAAACGGTTGAAGAAGGGCGCTTGATTAAGGAAATCAAGGCCAAAACGGACGCCGGGCAAGACGTAAAATTTGAAGAAAGCAAATTAAAAACAATCCAAAAACAAGTTAAAAAGCTAAACGCCTGGGCTATGACATCACAAGGCGACTCACGCATGGCGGCCATGGTAAGACAGGCTCAGTCCGAAGACCTCATCTCCTCGCATCAATCAATGTTTGACACACAAAAAACACTAATAAACCTCGACAATTACACAGTAGACCTTGAGTCAGGCTTGCATTTGAAACAATCACGCGACCACTACATTACTCGTATTGCTGGGGCAAAATACGACAGCAGCGCAAAATGCCCTATTTGGCTTTCCACTTTAAATGACGTATTCGGTGGCGATGAACAAACAATTTCTTTCGTCCAAAAAGCCATGGGGTACTCTATGACGGGCCTTACAGACGAACAATGCCTGTTTTTCTTGTACGGATCTGGGCGTAATGGGAAATCTACAGTTATTGGGGTGTTTTTGGATTTAATGGGGGAATACGCCTTAAAAACGCCTGCGGAAACGCTTTATTCTAAAAACAATCAATCCGTGCCAAACGACATTGCTAGATTGGCAAACGTGCGCGTTGTGGTTGCCAGCGAGCTTGAAGAACGCAAGTTAAACGAAGGTCTAATAAAAGACCTCACGGGGGGTGATCGGCTGTCAGCAAGATTTCTGCACAAAGAGTTCTTTGATTTTACACCTCAGTTCAAATTGTGGATGTACGGCAACCACAAGCCCGTAATTAAGGGGACAGACGAGGGGATTTGGAGAAGAATAAAACTTATACCGTTCAAAAACGAAATTCCTAAAAGCAAACAAGACAAAAAATTACCTCAAAAGCTAAAAAAAGAGCTACCTGGCATATTCAATTGGGCTGTTGAAGGATACAAAAATTGGGAGAAAGAAGGGCTTGGCGAAGCAGAAGCAATAAACCTTGCAACACAAG
>Ga0180430_10000515_pt1 | contig 41740 bp, 23 predicted proteins | sample SS_ome_9_FD_132999 | JGI IMG/M metagenome (GOLD analysis project Ga0180430, IMG submission 132999) | Hypersaline lake sediment archaeal communities from the Salton Sea, California, USA - SS_1_S_2 metaG | ecosystem: Environmental > Aquatic > Non-marine Saline and Alkaline > Hypersaline >...
CTGGTACGAGCAGAAGGCGGTCTGCATCCTGCTCAGCCTTCTCCACCTCGGCATCAAGAACATCCGCATCGGGCCGAGCCTGCCCGCTTTTGTCACTCCCACCGTGCTCGGCGTGCTCGTCGAGAACTTCAACATCATGCCCGTGAGCACCGTGGAAGAAGACCTGGCCGCCATGCTCGGCTGAGTCGTACCGTACCGATCCACCATCCCCGTCCCGCCGACCGACTCGGCGGGGCGGGGGCGGACAAAAATAGAAAAGGAGAGCTCTCTCCTTCGGAAAGGAAAAATCAGCCACAATGGTTAAGCGAAAGATCATCAAAATCGACGAGGCTAAGTGCGACGGCTGCGGCCTCTGCGTGACGGCCTGTCACGAGGGCGCCATCCAGATCGTCGACCACAAGGCGCGTCTCGTGAGCGAGGTCTACTGCGACGGCCTCGGCGACTGTCTCGGCGAGTGCCCCCAGGACGCGATCACCATCGAGGAACGCGACGCCGAGGCTTTTGATGAGAAGGCCGTCGAGGAGCACCTCGCCCGCAAGGCCGAGGCGCACGCCGGCGCCAGTGCCGGGGCAGAGAGCGCACCGCCTCTCCCGCCCGTGGGCGGAGGCTGCCCGGGCGCCGCGCTGCGGAAACTTTCGCCCCAACCGGCGGCGCCTGCGGCGGCCCGATCAGCAGCCGGAGCGGCCGATGCGCCGCCCGCTGCGCCCGGTCTGTCGGGCTTGGGAAACTGGCCCGTGCAGCTCATGCTCGTCCCTCCAGCCGCACCGTTTCTCAAGGATTGCGATCTGTTGATCTGTGCCGATTGCGTTCCTTTTGCCGTTCCTGACTTTCATACCCGTTACCTGGCCGGTAAAATCCTACTGGTGGGCTGCCCCAAGCTCGACAACTTGCCGCACTACGAAGAGAAGCTCAAAGCGATCTTTACTGAAGCGAAGCCCCGTTCGATCACCGTGCTCAAGATGGAAGTCCCCTGCTGCGGCGGCATCGCGCAGGTGGCTGTGGCGGCGAGGAAGGTCGCCGCCCCTGACACGCCGATCAAGGTGCACACTGTGGGGATTCAGGGCGCCGAGATTGCCTGTGAGGATGTGGCTTCCTGATTCGAAGCTGTTCGGCAGCTTCGCGGAAGGCTCATCATGAAATCGGCTTCGCCTTTTGTTCTCTCCCTCTCGCTCCTATTCAGTGTCGGCTACGCGAGTTTCAACGAGAAGGCGCAACCGCAACCGGCGCGGCCCGTTCCGGCGCTCGCCCAATCGGGGTGCACAGCCTCGTCGTGCCACGCGGGGATTGCGTCGATCCGCGATCGAAAATCAGGCATGATGGAGCAGATCATTGAACGCGGCCGGGAGGCGGGCGATCCCGAGGGCTGCGTGGTGTGCCACGGCGGCGATCGGGCGGCTGAATCGGCCGATGGTGCGCACGGCGGTACACAAGGCACCGATGGGGGCGCGGCGCGCGCCTTCTATCCCGACCCGGGAAGCCCCTGGATCAACGAAAACACCTGCGGCCTCTGCCACGCCGAACTCATCGACACCCAGTGGAACAGCCTGATGATGACCGAGGCGGGCAAGATCCAGGGCACGTCGTGGTCCTTCGGTTCCCTTCAGGGATACAACCATGGGTGGGGCAACTACGATGCCCGCAACCCGGACGACGAGAGCCTCAGGCGGGGGACCGAGGCCTATCGCGTTTACATGGCTCACCTCAAAGCGGCCGAGGCGGGCGCTTTCCCCGACGCCATGAGCGGCCTGCCCGCCGCGCCCGTCGATCTCGACGCTCTCGCCGATCATCCCGAGCAGGCGGCGTTCACCTACATGCGCACCGACTGCCAGCGCTGCCACCTCGCCGTGCGCGGCAGGGAAAAACGGGGCGACTACCGCGGCATGGGCTGTTCGGCGTGCCACATCCCCTACGGCAACGAGGGGATCTACGAGGGAGACGATCCGTCGATCGATAAGGCGAATCCCAGGCACCTGCTCGTTCATTCGATCCAGGCGACGCGCGAAGTCGAGGTGACCGTCCACGGCACGACCTATTCGGGAATCCCCGTCGAGACGTGCACCACCTGCCACGATCGGGGCAAGCGGATCGGCGTCACCTTTCAGGGATTGATGGAGAGCGCCTACACGTCGCCCTTCACCGAGGGAGGCGGCGGGCAGCTCGACCTTCACACCAAGCACTACATGGCGATGGAGGAGGACATCCACTACCAGCGAGGCATGATGTGCCAGGACTGTCACACCTCGATCGACGTGCACGGCGACGGATTTCTCGCCGGCACCAACCTCGCTCAGGTCGAGATCGAGTGCGCCGATTGCCACGGCACACCCGATGCCTATCCGTGGGAACTGCCTCTTGGGTTCGGTGACGAATTCTCCGAGGAGCCCGCCTCAGGCTCGCCGCGCGATGTGGGGCCACGAGGAGTGGGGCCACGAGGAGTGGCTGAGAAGCTTTATGGCGACTCCCTGTCGCGGGGGACGTCCTACCCGGCCGAGGACGGCTATCTCCTGTCGGCGCGGGGCAATCCTTTCCCCGACGTGGTTCGCAGGGGCGATCTCGTCGTGGTGCACACGGCGGGCGGAAAAGACGTGGAGCTCAAACCGCTCAAATTGATCGACGCCGGCGACGAGCTCGAGACCGAACCGGCCGTGGCGATGCGCGAGATCTCCCTCCACATCGAAAAGATGGAGTGCTATAGCTGCCATGCGTCGTGGGCGCCCCAATGTTATGGCTGTCACGTGAAGGTCGACTATTCGGGAGGCAAAAAGTCCTTCGACTGGATCGCGGCCGGCAATCTGCACAGGCAGCCCGAGCACGCCGCCGATGCGGGCGAGCGGGGTTATGACTGCTTCCTCGCCGGCAAGGTGAGCGAGCAGCGCTCCTACATGCGCTTCGAGAATCCGCCTCTCGGCGTCAACGGCGAGGGGCGCGTCACACCGGTGATCCCCGGGTGCCAGCCGTCGATCACCGTGATCGGCGCCGATGGCGAAACCCTGCTTCTCAATCATATCTTCCGCTCCGCGGCCGGCCTCGAAGGCTCGGGCCCCGAGGGGCAGCTCTGCATCGATATGAGCCCGGCCAATCCCCACACCAACGGCCGGGCGCGGAAATGTGAATCGTGCCATCTGTCGGAAAAGGCCGCCGGCTACGGCATCGACGGCGGCACCCACACGCGCGGCTGGGACGAGCCGATCGTGGTCGACCTCATGACCGCCGACGGCACGGTGCTGCCAAAGAGCGCCCGCCCCCAGCTCGAACCGATCGCCGGTCTGGGCAACGACTGGTCGCAGTTCGTCACCAGGGAGGGGGAGCAGGTCCAGACGGTGGGCCATCATTTCTCACTCTCCCGGCCGCTGAACAACGACGAGCGCGCTCACATGGACCGCCGGGGGGTGTGCCTTTCGTGCCACGAGGAGATTCCGTCCGAGTCGCTCGCCGTGAGCCTGCTCCACCACACGGCCGACGTGCTCGGAGCCCTCCCGCGAACGGCCGAATCCCACTCATCTCTGCTCAACAAGATTCTCCTCCTCTCGGCGTGGGTCCAGGTGGGTGGCGGCGCGGTGGGAGGGGCATTGTTCCTCGCCGGCATGCTCTGGCTCTGGCGCCGGCGGCGAGCAAGACTCAGAGGGGGTTCTTAGAGAATCCTGGCGACTGGAAGACGCAAAGGAGGGTTTGAGGTCGGAGTCGTTCAGGCTTTCGCTCCCTTCACATTCGTTCCTTCGGAACGACTGAAGTCGGTCGCGAGAATCCTGAACGACTCCGACCGCGCGGACCTCGCATGTGGTTTTCCAGGCCCCGAGTCACTAAGAACTCCTTCGGAGTGGGGATTCTCGCGCGGGCGCCAGAACCAGGCACGCCGTCGGTGTCAAAAAAACTCTCATTCGAGCAACGCTCACACAGAACCCCCACCCTTTCGGCTTTCCTACTCCATTGTCCCGCGCCCGGGCTACACAGAGCGCAGTGCGAACTCTTCCGGTCGGAAATGAGGAGTCAGACAACTCGCGACCGGAAGACGGCCCGCACGGTCGGAGGTGGAGAGAATTTTTTCGCCCGACTTCAAGAGTTCCGAAGGAACGAATGCGGAGGGCGAAAAAATTCTCTCCACCTCCGACCTGAGACCCTTCTCACCCACTCGCGATTCAGTGAGACCCGAAAAATGCTTGTTTTGAGCACAGTTATGCTATGAAATAAGCATGAATTAACTCATCTTTACATCGGGATCGACCTGACTTGGAGAAATTGTAATGAAGCTGGACGAAGCAATCACAACGGCGATCGAATACGAAGGCAAGGTGCACAAGACCTACCTCGAGGCGATGGAGAAGGCGACCGACGACGTCGGCAAGCGCGTCTTCAAAACCCTCTGCGACGAGGAAAAGGGGCATCTTCTCTATCTGAGAAAACGCCTCGACGAGTGGAAAAAGGACGGCAAGATCAATCCTGAGAATCTGGGAACGGCCATCCCCACGCGGGACGCCATCGCCGAAGGCGTGGCCAAGCTCAGGGAGAAGGTCGAGACCAAGCAGGGCGCCGATTACGGCACCGAGCTCGAGATGCTGCGCCGGGCGCTGGCCGTCGAGATCGAGGCCTCGAATTTCTACAAGGAGATGGTGAGCAAGATGGACGGCGACGGGCAGAAGATGTTCGCCCGTTTCGTCGAGATCGAGGAAGGACACCAGGCGATCGTCCAGGCCGAGATCGACGCCGTGAGCGGCATGGGTTTCTGGTTCGACAGCCGCGAGTTCAGCCTCGAGATGGGCTAGATTTTACACCGAAATTTTGAGCCCTCCTGAGGGTATCAATCAAAGCATAAAGACAGAAACCGTCGGTTAGCATTCGACGGTTTCTGTCTTTATCGGGATATCGAAGTCCAACCAGATTTGACGATGGAATTGAATAGGTTCGAACAAATCCGGAAGGGGCGGGATTTGTCTCCCGCCCCTTCGTCGAGTAGTTATCTGCTGCGACAAGCTGGTGTGTAACGCGACGAGAAAATCCTACTCGACTCGCATTACCAGAAGATTTGTGAGTAGTGACCACGCTGGGTGACCAAGACTGCCAACAAGGGCTTGGAAGTAATATTCATCTCCCGGGATCCAGAGACTGGAAAGTTCGACCGATTTGAGAAAGACTCCATCATTGTTCGTCTTCCAAAACTCCCATGTCTCATTAAGGGGAAGTGTGAGGTACAAAACTCCATACCTCGTCTGGATTGGCGGATCTCTCAGGTCGCCATTCAAGAGAGTCACAAACCGATTAGGTTCCCCAATGACTCTTACTTCCCCGGACGCTCCCGGAGTCACGTCGCCAACATAGTAGAGATGGGCATAGAATTCGTCTGCTCCGATGTCTACCCTGTCGTACGCGATGCGGGGATCTCCTTCGAAGTCTTCGGGCTCAATCACGTACGAGTCGTTGCCCGCATCGCGGCAGGGTGAGTTCCAGGTCAGGTGATAGTCGTTGTCAGAAGGCATCACAAAAATGGGATCAGCGTCGATCATACAGTTCCCCCAGATGATCGTGGATCCCGAGTCCACATGCACTAAAGGCTGGCCTCCTTCGACATTGGAATAGCTGATGGTGAAATCTGATCCGCTGATAAGTGATATGGCTGGTCCATCTGTAGCAACATTACCCCAGATAATGTTGTTGGTGACCTCGAGGTCCGACGCGTCACAGCAGATGCCACCTCCTTCGACTGACGTGTTGCCCACAACGGTGTTGTTGACGATTATGGGCTCAGAACCATACTTGACGTGGATTCCGCCGCCGATATAAGACGAATTCATGGCAATGAGGTTATTGACTACGGTCGCATCAGACAAATTGTGGCAGCGAAGTCCACCCCCTTTGTCGGTGGCGGTGTTTGCGATTATGATGTTTCCACAGATTTCGGGGCAACACTCCCTGTCACCACCGTAGATCCCCCCAGCGCTGTTACTGGTATTGCCTTCAACCCGGTTGTTTTTTATTGTCGGTGAAGAGTAGTCGCGACAAAGGATTCCGCCGCCGGATAATGCCCAATTGTCTGTGATCAGGTTTTCGGCGATCATTGCGTCAGAGTATTTGTAGCAACAGATGCCTCCTCCTCCATATGAAGCTTGGTTGTCCCTGATTATATTATTCAGAATAGTGGGACACGAAAGTTCAATAAAGATTCCTCCTCCCAAATCACCTAAGAAATATTCCACATAGGTCCCCGAACCGTTTGTGATGGTAAAACCGATCAGTTTGGAGTCCTGAGTCTCTCCGCTTTGAAAGGTCACAACGCTGCCATTTAGGTTCCCATCAATGATGGTCACCTCAGGGCCTTTCTCACTCCTCACAGTGATGGCCTTTCCAGCAAAGTCAATATTCTCCACGTAAGTCCCGGGTCTTACGATGATGGTGTCACCATTCGCGGAGGCATCTATCGCCGATTGAATATCGGTATAATCGTCAGGCACGTAGATGGTCGTCGCGAGTCCGGCAGATGACAGAACGAACAAGAATGAAAGAAAAACTGCAGTTCTCATGGTCTCCTCCTTTAGAATGTAAAAATGGAAAGGTCGACAGGTTAGCGTTTGTGGATATGTACTTGCTGCTCATACCTTCTTTTGCGAAAATGGGAACCAAAGTCCGCACAATCAGATCTGGAATTTCGGGAAATCTCGGCCAGCCGGTTCTGACGAACAACCATAGAGCACGTTGATCAGAGACGAGTTCTTCATGGAGAGTGAGCATCTCAGCGGCAGAGGATCGGAGACGCTGGTCCCGCTGGTTTATCAGGAACTGCGAAAGATCGCGGACAAGATCTTTTTGAGTGAACGTCCGGGCCACACGCTGCAACCCACCGCCGTGGTTCACGAGGCATATCTTCGTTTGGCCGAAAACAGGGAATTGAAGTGGCAGTCTCACGCTCATTTTCTTGCCGTCGCCGCCAGAGCGATACGGAGGGTGTTGATCGACTAAGCGCGCGAACATGGCAGCGCAAAACGGGGAGGCCGCCGGTTCCGGGTGACCCTCGATGAGGGAATCGCGATCTTTCCGAGGAACGACATCGATTTCGTTGGTCTAGACGAAGCACTGAAGACGCTGGCGGCTCAAGACGATCGTCAGGCTCAGGTCGTCGAGATGCGTTTTTTTGCTGGAATGACCGTTGCCGAGATCGCGAAATTTCTGCAAGTCTCAAAACGCTCTATCGAGAAGGACTGGTCCTTCGCGCGCGCATGGCTCCATCGAGAGCTTAGCGAGAGCTAGATCAAGAAGTTGATGGGTATACGACTTTGGCCTTCCTGGTGAGATTCTATCACTCATTCTGAGGAAACGTTATGGATCGAGCGCGGTGGCAAAAGATCTGCAATCTCTTCGAAGATGCCCGAAGTCTCCCCCCTGATGCTCGTTCGGACTTTATCGACGAAGCATGCAAAGAGGATTCCAACTTGAAGGAAGAGGTTGAGTCGCTCCTCTCGCACCACGATGCTGCGAACGGCATTCTAGATACGCCGGCGTTGGGCACCGAGGAGGATGTGAGCCTTGTCGGCTCACTCGAGGGTGATGGAACCGACGAACAGCCCTTCAAAATCGGTAGATACGCTCTTGAACGAGAAATCGGTCGGGGTGGAATGGGCGTTGTCTGGGAGGCGGTGCAAGAAAAGCCCCGCCGGCGCGTGGCCCTGAAAGTAATGAAGAGTGGTGTGGTGTCTTCCGAGGCGATCAAACGCTTCTGGTACGAGACGGAAATTCTTGGGCGGCTCACTCATCCCAATGTTGCCCAGATCTATGAGGCGGCGATTCACCACTCGACCGGTGGTTTCGGAGGTGATTCCGAGGTTCCCTATTTTGCGATGGAATTCGTCCCCGATGCGAAGACGATTATCGAATACGCGCGGTCAGGTGATCTTGAAATCGAACAGTGCCTGAAAATCTTCGTCGATGTCTGCGATGCGGTTCATTCTGGACACCAGAAGGCTGTGATCCACCGCGATCTGAAACCGGCCAATATCCTTGTCGATTCCTCGGGATCTCCCAAGATCATCGACTTCGGCGTTGCACGTACCACCAACGCGGATATGACCATGACGACGATTCAGACGAGCGCGGGCCAGCTTGTTGGTACCGTTCAATACATGAGCCCCGAGCAGTGCGATGCCGATCCGGACAAGATCGACATACGCACAGATGTGTACTCTCTCGGAGTCGTCCTCTACGAACTTCTGTGCGGACAGACTCCATATGATGCTTCGAGTTCCTCCATATACCATGCCACGCGGATTATCAAGGAGAGTGCGCCCGTTCCGCTTTCGCGAGTTAATTTGCGCTTCAGGGGCGATCTGGAAACGATCGTGACGAAAGCCCTGGAGAAAGACCGCGAGAGACGATATCAGTCGGCAGGTGACTTGGGGGCGGATATTCAGCGTTATCTCGACGGCCGTCCCGTCGAAGCACGGAAACCGAGTTTAGCCTACCACGCAGCAATACTCGCACGTCAGCACAAAGCGGCCGTCGTCGGAGCTGCGGCGGTCTTTGTTTGTCTGATTGCCGTCACAATAGTAACCCTGATTGCCAAAGCCGAAGTTGAGAAAGAAAGAGACGCAGTTGAGAAAGAAAAAGACAGGGCCGAGGCCCGTCTGTTTCTGGCCCGAATGTCTGCCGTAGATTCCGCCATTTTACAAAATGACCTCAGAAGCGCCGGCGCGCTACTGGAGAGCTTCCCGACTGAACAAAAGGGATGGGAATGGCACCACAGGAACGCCCGTCTGCAAGACGACTCCATGCGCGAAAGTATATCGCCTTTCGAGGACAAGCCCAACGATCAGCTCCACCACGTCGAGTGGAGTCCTGACGGCCGCTGGATTCTAGCGGGGGGGGAATACGATAGATATTTTCTTTACGATCGGCCCTCGAGAAACAAAATGGATTTGACCAGAGATGTTCCACTCATAAAGGGGGAGACAAATAACCGAGAAGTGACGGGGGTCGCATTCAGACCTGGTTGCAGATCTGACTGCAGTGGATTCGCTTTGGCCTTCAACGACGGCCCTCTCTGGATAGAGTCTTTTAGAAAACCTTCCGGACAGTCCGGTCGCTTTGTCGATGATATCGGAATCAGCACAGGTCCTTTGCTTTTCGGCAAGCGGGGTGAATGGTTATACGTAGGATCGATCAAGCCTCCCTTTTTGATCAGAGCAATTAATACCAAAAGCAATAACCATTACTCGTTGACGGGACATACCAAAACCGTGAAAGCACTCGCACTGAGTTCTGATGGAACACGACTTGCCAGCGGTTCGCATGATCATTCCATCATTCTCTGGAACATCGAAAATCCGGAGTTGGCGACCAAAATTGCCGTTTTGAAAGGGCACAGGGGCTCTGTCCTATCATTGGATTTTACGCACAAACAGCCGAGTCAATATCTGATCTCCGGTTCGATCGATGGCGACGTACGCATCTGGGATGTTCCGGCGAGCGAAAAAGATGCCCGAGATCGGGGGGGTGATACTTCTGGAATTCTCGCCGCCGTACTCGAGAAACAGGATTCGTGGATCAATGCGGTGGCGGCTTGCCCCACTGGGCGTTTTCTGGCGTTTGCCGGTGGAGATCGTGTGGTCAGAATTTGGCGAATGGCACCTGACGACGGAAAGCTACACGACCAGAAAACAAAGCATCGAGCAGGGGCCCAACTTGAACTGGAAGAAGTTTCCGTCCTACGAGGCCATCACAGCCAGATCAGAGATCTGGACTTCAGCCCCGATGGGAAGGAGGTCGTTTCTATCTCGGACGACGGAACGGTCAAGATTTGGGCCACAGTCGGTCCAGGATCGGTTCCTTCGCTGGCAGGACATGAGAGTAGGGTCAATCAAGCCATTTTTACCGACGACGGGCAGTACCTGGCTTCAGTTGGAGGAGATTTCTATGCGATGATTTGGGAGGTCGAATCGTGCAAGAACACGAAGATCTTGACTCACACTCTAAAGGATGTCAAAGATATCGCGTTTTGCGACGAGGACCGCTTTCTGGTGACAGCCTCAGCGGCTATTGATAGTGATTGTCCCGAAGAAAGAGCCCCCTTCGAAGGCGCGCTCTGCGTCTGGGACTGGCGGCAGGGAGATGTCATTTATGAAGAAAAGATGGACAACAAAGTATTGGCAGTCGATGCGTTCGATCCGGAACGCTGGATTGCTGCCGGGCTGGAAGACGGTCAGGTTGTGCTCTGGACATTGAGCCCGAGGGGGGGGCTTGGACATTCCGAACGATTCAATCCTCACTCTCACGCCGTCACGACAATTGCGTTCAGCCCCGATGGTCGATGGTTAGCCACCGGATCCAAAGACAAAATGGTCCAGATCAAGGATCTTGAGACAGGAATCAGCTCGACACTGAAAATATACAGCGAAGTCCGAGATATCGCTTTCTGCACACACGAATGGCGTTCGAATCACTGGCTTGCCATCGCCTCGAATGATGGCAGTGTAGCCCTCTGGGATGCGGCGCGCGGGGAGGAGTTGAAGAAATTCCCTGAAACGCATACTCAGGAAGCGATGTCTGTCGCATTCAGTCCCGATGGATCGAGATTGGCCTCGGGCGCGTTCGACGGATCCGTAAAACTGTGGGATCCCATCGGAGGGGAATGCGTCTTGACCTTTAGAAGTCATGTCTTACAGCTATACAGCGTTGCGTGGGCACCCAATCCCTCATCGAAGGAATCACTCAGGTTGTGTTCGACTGGTAGCGGCCATCACGGTAGGGACAATACGATCAAGCTCTGGGAGACAGAACTCCCCGATGCTTGGCGGGAGAGCAGAATAAAAACCCACAGAGACGAAATAGGGTGTCGCTAAGCTAGGCCAGTGCCGTTTTTTTATCGTGGCTTTACGTCAAGCTCCATCAACTTGGTCAACGCTGCCATCGGGTTTCCTAACAGACCAACCAGAGATCAGCAGTTTGTGACTCTGTTCGAGTCGTCGCAGGTTCTCTCGGGGCAGTTGTTAAATTCTTCGAGATAGCACGAAGAGTCCCGGTTCAGGGCGCCTCAATCGAGGCTTGACATTTAATTGCAAAGAGGGAACATGTCCAGAATTCCGCCGCAGCCATCATTGCGGCAGGTGCTATCAGTATTTTATTCGATCAACGTGTGGCAGCCATATCCATTTCTGAACAAGGAGTCACCCTGATGACCGGTCTCGATAGAGAAACCCGCCAGATGATCCTCGAGACGTGGGACGATTTCGTCAAGAAGAGCCTTCCCCTCGAATATCTCCTGGAACTCGACTACAAAAACGAATTCCCCACCGAGATTATTCGGCAGATGAACGATCCCGAGGTGCTCGGCCTCCATCTTCTGCCGATCGGCGAGGAGTACGGCGGCCTCGGCGGCGGAACCTTCGACATCTACCGTCTCAAGGAGGCGGTGTCGCGCGTCGATCTCGGCATCGCCACGAGCTTCTTCGCCACCTTCCTCGGCGCCGACCCGATCATGGTGGGCGGCACGCCCGAGCAGAAGAAGTACTGGTTCGAGCGGATGGCCGAGGAGGGGTTGATTCTCGCCTACGGCGCCACCGAGCCCGAGGCGGGCTCCGACCTGAGCGCGCTCAAGACCAAGGCCGTTCCCGTCGAGGAGAACGGCACCTTGACGGGCTACAAGATCAGCGGCCGCAAGCAGTGGATCTCCAACGGCGGCGTGGCCCACGTCTACACGATCCTGGCACAGACTCCCAAGGGCGCCACCTGGTTCATCGTGGAAGAGGACGCCGAGGGCTTCGAGGCGGAGAAACCGGAAGACAAGCACGGGATCCGGTCGAGCCACACGTCGGCGCTCGTTCTCGAAGATGTTTTTGTTCCCCTCGAAAACATGATCGGCGGACAGGAGGGGCGGGGGCTCCTCGAGGCGCAGGCGGTGTTTGGCTACACGCGGGTGATCGTCGCCGCAATGGGCCTCGGCGCGGGGTGGCGGGCGCTCGAGATCGCCACGCGCTACAGCCAGGAGCGGGTCGTCTCCGGTTCGCCCCTTGCCGACAAGCAGGCCTTTACCCACAAGATCCTCGTGCCCTACGCGGCGCGGCTCGAGGCGTCGCGCGCGGCGATCGAGGCGGTGTGCGAGAGGCTTGACGGGGGCGAGGAGGGGCTTCAGACCGAGGGCGCCATCGTCAAGTACCTCGCCACCGAAACGGGCAACGCGGCGGCCGAGTCGGCGATCCAGGCGCTCGGCGGTTACGGCTACACGCGCGAGTTCGAGGTGGAGAAGATCAAGCGCGATGTGCGCATCACCACGATCTACGAGGGCACGTCGGAGATCCTCGAGTGGACCGTCGGCCGCGACCGGTGGCAGGAACACCTCAAATCGGCGGGCAACTATTATCGCAACCTCGCCGGCGAGATGGTGGCCGTTCACGAGAAGGATCCCAATGTGGGCGCCGGCGTCGTGTCGATCGCCCTCAACGCGCTGGCCACGATTCTCGAATACTGCCGGGCCCAGAAGCTGACGCGCAACCAGCACATCCTCTTCCGCCTCGGCGAGATCATCTCCTGGATCGAGGTGGCCATGGTCTTTTCAGAGCGCGCCGCCGCCGAGGAATACACGGAGACGGTCAAGTTCGATCGCGACACGTGGCAGGCGATGGCGCGCCTCTTCGCGCGCGAGGCGGCGCAGAAGGTCGTTTTCGAGGGTCCGCGGTACATCGTGGGCGCCGGCGCGGCCGATGCCGCACAGCTCGTCACCGAGCTCGGCGTGGGCCAGGTGTTGCAGTGGAACCAGGGACTCATCGCCGACATGGACCTCGTGCGCGACAGCCTCATGAAGACCTTCGAGGGACCGGAAACGTAATCGGGGAAACCGATGACAGGCCGAGCCATCGCCATTCAGCTCCTCTTGGGTGTGGCCACGGTTCTTCTCATCGTCTTCGGCGCCCGGTGGGCGCTCAGCGAGGCGCCCCGCGCCGTCGAGCAGCGCAAGGGCGAGATGTTTGCCCTTCTCGCCGGCGAGGCGGCGGCGGCGCAGAAAGAGCTCGCCGCGATCGTCGCCCGCACGAGGGAGAATCCTCTCGATCTTGTCCCATTCGATGGGCAACGGCTGAGCGTGCGCTACGAGGCGCGGCGCCCACCGGCCGATCTCGGCCAGGTCTTCTTTTCCGCCGAACGCCTCGAGTTCGTGGAGCAGAATCAATCGGCCGCCCTCGCCAAGTACAAGAGCCTTCTCACGGGTACCCTCGATTTCACGCAGCAGGTCATGGCGCTGCGCAACATCGCGCGCCTCAGTCGTGCCGCCGGACGTGAGGCCGAGGCGCTCTCCGCGCTGAGGGACGCCGTGCGGATCAGGGAGGCGGCCGACGAAGAGCGTCTCCTCGCCTTCTACGAACTCGCCGAGCACGACGACGTTGAGGCGCAGAGGTTGGTGGCCGCCATCGAGGAGGGTGAGTTTGTCGGTGTCCGTCCGGGGCGGCGCGCGTACATCCATGAGAAACTCGGCGGCGACGACGGTCGCCGGCAGGCGCTTCGGGCGGCCGAGGCGCTTCTTGCCGGCGAAAATCCCGACGACGTGGTCACGCTCCCCGGGCGCGGGGTCGCATGGCGGCTCGAGACGGCCGGCGACGGGATCGAGCTCATGATCGTCGACCTCGAAGATCTTCTCCGTTCCCTCTTTTCCGGGGTGCGGGACGGACGGTGGGCGATCAGCGAAGAGGGTGGCGTGCCCCTGGGAGCGCCTCTCGCCTCTGTCGAGCTGGGCCTTGGCGCCGCGTCGCTCGCCGCGCTCGACGCGCAGGAGAAGGCCGCCTTCTGGCGCAGGTTTTCCTTTGCGGCCGTCCCGGCGCTGCTCGTTGCGGCGGCGGCGGTCTTTTTGCTCCTCTCCGATGTGCGCACGGCGCGGCTCGAGAAGCGCAAACGCGATTTTCTCTGGTCGATCACCCACGAGTTCAAGACGCCGATCGCCAACATTCTTCTCTATGCCGAGACGATCCACAATCATGGCGGCAAGGATCCCGAGCGGGTGGGCGGATTCGCGCGGACGATCGGCACCGAGGCGCAGCGGCTGCTCGAAATGGTGCAGCAGGCGCTCGGCGTGGCGGCAGGCAAGGAGTCGGCCTTCGCCAGGAAGGAAAACTTCGATCTCTGCGCGGTGGTCGACTCGGTGATCGCCGATTTCGACTCGGCGGCGGCCCGTCGATCGGTCGACCTCGAAGTGACGCTTCCCGAATCGCCCCTTCACTTGATCGGCATGAAAGATTTCGTGGCCAGGGCGGTGAGCGGCATTCTGGACAATGCCGTCAAGTTTGCGGCCCGAAAAGTCCACCTCTCGGTCACGAGTCGGGAGGAGTCGATCACGATCGACGTCGACGATGACGGGCCCGGAATCGCGCAGTCCGAGAGGGAGAAGATTTTCGAGCCCTTTGTCCAGCTCGGCGACAGTGCGACGCGGACCGCCACCGGCACCGGTCTCGGCCTGAGTCTCGTGCGCCAGTGTGTGGAGAACGGCGGCGGGCGCGTCACCGCCGACCGTTCGGCCATGGGCGGCGCTCTCTTTAGAATCGAGTACCCACGATCATGACGGCAAAAATTCTCATCGTCGAAGACGACGCCACCATGGCGGCCGGCCTCGAATACAATCTCGCCCAGGCGGGCTACGAGGTGATCACCGCCGCCGACGGTCCGCAAGGCCTCAAGAGCGCCCTCGGCGCGGCGCCCGACCTCGTCCTCCTCGATCTCATGCTGCCAGGCATGACGGGAATGGAACTCCTCGCCAAACTCCGCGAGGCGGGATCGGCCGTGCCCGTTCTGATCCTCTCGGCCATCGACGACGAGGTGGAAAAGGTGCGCGGCTTCGACCTCGGCGCCGTCGACTACGTGACCAAGCCCTTTGGCGTGGCCGAACTTCTCGCCCGGATCCGCGTGCGGCTCAAGGCGGGGAGCACCGTCGACGAGGAGAGGATCGAGCTCTCGGCGGGGAGCGTGATTCTGAGCCGTTTTTGCTTCGAGACGCCATCGGGCAGCGTGGGCCTCACTCCGTCCGAGGTCGACATCCTCCGCGAGCTCAAGCGGCACGCGCCGCGGCCCGTCTCCAGGCAGAATCTGATCCGCGCCATCTGGGGGACGGGCACCTTCTCGACGCGCACCCTCGACACCCACATGGCGCGCCTGAGAAAAAAGATCGAGGCCGACCCCGCACACCCCAAGCATCTCGTCACCGTCCACGGCGTGGGCTACCGCCTCGTGCTTTGACGGAAGTCAGGAATCCCTTTCGTTACAATTTCGTTGCATCTTCGTGACCACGGGCGGGATTGGAATCTCGATAATACTTCCCAGGAGAATTGAAAAAGGAACGCGTCGTGCTCCGTGTGACGCACGTGAATCGACGCGGCCGCCGCTTCGAAAGGGAGGTGTGACTCATGAAGATCCAGACAATATCGTTGATCGTCTTGTTTCTGCTCTGCGCTCCGTCCGAGCGGTCCGCATTCGGCCAGGCATCTGGCGGTGCGGCGAACTCCGACGACGCCCAGCTCGAGCGGCTCTTCCTCGACGCCGAGCTCCTCCTCGACAGCGAACGCAAACCGAAAGAGGCGGCCAAACTCTTCCGCAAGGTGTGGAAGGACCGCGCCGCGCCGCGCATCCTCAAGGCCGAGGCGCTCGCCGGGCTGATCCGCTGCGAGCGGCTTCTGGGGAATGACCGGAAGGTCAACTCCCTTCTGCGTGACCTCGTCGATGATTTCGGAGATCTGCCATCCGTTTCTCTGGAGATCCTCCGCCTCTCGACGGGCGCGCCCGGCACGTCGTTCCTCTCGGGAATCGAGATCGTCGACGAAGGGCGATTTCTCGACCTCGACACTGGAGGGGTGATCACCACGGTCCGGTCGGGTTCGGGATCGGCGCCGGAGTTAATGGTCCGGAACAAGGAAGTCGTCTTTCTCACCACCTCGAGAGAGGACAAGGCGATGTCCCGCTTGGCGCAAAAAATCTATGACGCTCCCTGGCACCGGGTGAATACCGATCTCGGGCGCAACGCGTGGGTGCAGATCATCGGAACGCGCGAACCGATCGCGGTCTTTTTCTACACCGCCCTGGCAGGGACGCAGAATCTGCTGCCCGCGCCGCGCAATCTCTTTTGTGTGGGAAAGTCGAAGCAGATCGACGTTCATTTCGAGGCGTCCGATCTCTTTTCGGCCTATCGCGTCGAGCGCCAGGACGCGGTGAACCAGCCTTTCCAGGTTTTGAAAACCGTCAGAAAAGGGCCGTTCACCGACCGCGACGTCGTGCCGGGGAGCCGCTATCTCTACAAGATAGTCGGCATCGGGGCGCACAAAGCCGAGAGCCTTCCGGCGACCGTCGATGGAACGACGAACTCGAACGGAGTGGTTTCGGGAAGCGCCACACTCGTCGGCGGAAGACCGGGGGCTCTGAGCTCCTTCGATTTTCTTACCGGCAAGCGCCTCGAAGGGGGAGGCGACATCACCATGACCGGAATGTACGGGAGTCTGTCGGCGGCATCGTTTGCCGACTGTTTCGGCGTCCATGCGCACCCTCTTCCGGGCGAGCTTCGATACAGCGGCAGAAAGCAGATCCCTCCCTATACTCCGTTTCATATTTTTCTCCGCGGAGGGGGTGTGGCGAGATGTCTCTGGAAACCTGTTGAAAACTGGGTCGTGCTCGTCGAGTACACCGTCAATCCCGATGGGGCCAATCTCGATAACAGACCAATCGTGACGGTGCACCCCTACGATGAATTGACCGTCGTCAACGTCGCGGCGCCTGAAGGTTACAAGGCTGATAGTGTGGTCGTCACCGATGCCGAAGGCGACGAAAAGCGAATTCTGAAGGTCAAGAACGGCCAAGCGCGCGATCGGAAGATCAAGGGGAAACGGTTCCTCACATACAGCGCCACCTGCGTCGACCCTTTCGGGAGGCGCACCGCTCCGGGAAGTGCTTCGGTTACCCTTACTCCCGGGGGGATGAGCAAGGGTGAATTCCAGTTTCAATACGATCGATCCTACTCGATCGAGCCGGGCAAGATCGTTCCTTTCGACGAGGGAGATATTTCTTTTGTCGACTGTTCGGCCGGCCTCATCGCGTTCGAGTTTCGGGCGGAGGGGGGGATTGCCAATCTCGAATGGGGCCGATCGACGGACAGCGTGATCGATGGGTGTGCGGCGGACGGTCTTTTTCAGTCAGTCGTCTCCGCCGATCCGTCAGAGATCGTACTGGGACGGAGAGCCGAAGGCGATTCGCGCAATCCCTGCGAGGATGTCTTCATTCTCAAGACGCGACACGGCGGGTGGGCCAAGCTCGTCATCGCGGTGCGTTCCCATCAGGACCCGTGGAAAGATTCGTCGGTCACGATCGGGTACGTCTACAATCCACATGAACCGGTCTTCAGGGAGGAGGCCGTGAAGGAAACGATCGTCGAGCAGGGTGTGACCTTCGATGCCACGATGCTGAGCAAGTCGCGCGAGGCGCTCTCTCGACGGCAGCGCCAAGTGCTCGCCGACCTCGATCGGCGGGCCGCCGATGTCGCCGAGAGTTATGCCGAAAAATCGGGCGATGGGGTGCGGTTCGACGCCATACTCGGGCGACACCATGCGTCGCTTCTCAATTTGCCCGACGACTACCAGGTTGCCACGTTCAACTTCGAGCACGCCACGCGTGACGATACCGAACTGGTGCGAAACGACTGGGATATCGAATACGGCAATGGTTCGTCCAAGATCCGGGCCTTCGACATGGGCTCGATCTGGGACCTCGGCGCGGTCGACTTCGACAGCGTGGCGATCGCCGATGGTCATTCTTACGAACCGGCCGACGACTGTAAGGCTGAAAAAGACCATGTCTACGTGATCCACAGCCTCGACAGGAGCAGTGATTTCTGGATCAAGATGCAGATCGTCGAAATGGAAAAGAACGAATGGATCATTTTCCGCTGGAAGATCATCGACGATGTGGAAAAGGTGATCCGCCTCGAACGTCTTCCTGATCTCGATATGGCGGCGCCCGTGGTCACTCTTCAACTCCGTGCCGGCGCAGGGGGCGGCAATCCCAATCGCGTCACCATGAACGGCTCGACGAGCGCCTACGTCGATGTCATCAGCGACCGGCCACTCGACTTGACGACGGCGCCGAACATCGCCGAAAGCTCGTGGTGTTATTTCGAGGGAGGTTTCATTCCCGAGGGCAAGGTATGGATCGTGAAGTTCATCCAGTTCATGGCCCGCACCGACGGCGATACGAACGGACGTGGTGAGTTTCTGTTACAGTTGGGACCCTATACCGTTGCTCATCTCCCCAAAAACTACGATTCGAAAAAAGTGATCTACACCATCGATGGAGGAGTTCGGCCGCTGAAGGCGGGAGAGTTCGTGGTCAGGCATTCCGTCGCCCTGAATGTTCCTCTCCAGCCGGGGGACGAGAAGAATGTCTTTGCCGAGGTGGCCAACTCGAGTCTCTGCAACGTGGTGATTCGAGGAGACTTCGTCGACGCAAAAAACTACCACGGTCGACACGATCGGGGTGTTCCGGCTCTTGAAGATCTGTCCCGCCAATTCCTCAGTATTTCGAGGTATGAAAAGGCAGACGCTGGCGCCCATCTCGAAACATATGCGCGCAGTAACGGGGATCTCCTTCCCTATCTGGAAAAAATCCTTGGTATCGCCACCGACGACGACTACGCCGCGTTGCTCGAGAGGATGATCCAAGCCGCCGAGCAATGAAAAACCTCGACAGCCAAGGCCGATCGGGATAGTGTGTCACACACTGTTTCGTCACTCTTCGGCACAGTGCGTTCTTCGAGGGAATTTGATGACGACCGAACCCGAGGATGCCACCCAACTCCTTTCGGCGATCGCCTCAGGCAACAAGAATGCCTGGAACAAGCTCCTCTCCGTCGTCTACCAGGAACTGCATTCCATGGCGCACAACGCCATGCGCAAGGAGCGTCCGGGCCAGACCCTTCAGACGACGGCGCTCGTTCACGAGGCCTACCTTAGCCTCTGTCCGGGAAAAAACGTCTCCTGGCAGGACCGCCAGCACTTTTTCCGCGTGGCGGCGCGCGCCATGCGCAACATCCTCGCCGGCGAGGCGCGCAAGAAAAAGGCCGCCAAGCGCGGCGGCGGCGTGAGGCACCTTACCCTGCTGAATTCGGACCGGGACGAACAGCTCCCCAACGCCGCCGAGATCTCCTTCGACGACCTCGACGCCCTCGACAGGGCTCTCGAAAAACTCAACCTCGACGAGGCCAACGAACGCCTCTGCGCCATGGTCGAACTCCGCTTCTTCGTCGGCCTCACCCTCGACGAAACGGCCGAAATCCTGTCCGTCTCAAAAGCCACGGTCAAGAGAGACTGGGAATTCACGCGGGCGTGGCTCTATCGGGAAATGGGGGGGGGCGGGTGATCGATTTTTGAAAAGGGGGGGCGATCAGGTCGGAGGTGGTGAGGTTTTTTTCGGCCTCCGCATTCTGTCCTGCGGACAGACTGAAGTCGGCCGAAAAAAACCTCACCACCTCCGACCGCGCGGACCGCCTGTCCGAATCTCGAACTGCCCGACTCCACCAATTTCGCTCGAGTGACAGGTCCCCCAATCGGCACGCGCTCTCGGTGAGGACTTACTTTTACTTTTCTACTCCACCGCAGCAGTGACTCTTTTTCCCTTCCGCTCGTCTGCGAGCGGAGCGCAAATGCCGCTGGGCGGACTGTGATATGTCCCGGCGGATCTTCAGAACGCGCCGGCGGGGGAGTGAGGGCTTTTTTCGGACCGATAGTCAGCGAAGCGACCGCGAGACGGTCCGGGGAAAGACTCGACCTCTGGTTGTTATCCTGATCTCGTACAGCTTTCCACTCGACGCCATCGTCTTTCCCCGGAGTGGCTCGCCGAGCGAAGATTGCACGGCCGAAAAAAGCCCTCGCTCCCCCGCTGTCAGACCGTCCTCATTAATATCTCCGGCAGATATCCCAACCATCCACCACCCACCGGTTAGATGCCGAAGTCGAGCAATACCTGGACGACGGGAAACTCGTTGAGATGGTTCGACCCCGTTGCCACCGGATCGAGGAAGGGCGTCTTCTGTTCGCTGAGTATCTTCGACAGCAACTCCATGACATACATGTAGGTCATTTCGTTCGACCACCGCTTGTTGAGAAAGTCGAGAAGCGAACGGGCCACGTTCAGGTCGCCGAGGTAGGTGAGGCTCTTGGCGGCCATGGCCACTGTCGCCTCGTTCTGATCGTCGAAGAGCAGCGACTGGAGGGTGTCGATCGAGCCGAAATCCCTGAGAAGGCAGAGGGCCATCGCCGCCTGTGTGTTGAGCTGGGGTAGATTCTTGACGAGGAGCGCTCTCTGAAGGGATGTGATCGCAGAGGGATCGCCGATCATTCCCAGTGCGATCGCGCAGTAACCGCGCAGGTAGGGATCGTCTCCCTCGTGCATCTGCCGGCTGAGCTCGTTGATCGCCTTCTTGCAGCGTCCGATCCCGAGGGCGACGGCGGTCGCTCCCTGGTAGGAGCGGTTGCGGCCGTTCTTGAGCCTCTCGATCAGCGAATTGGGCATGCTTTCGTTGGCCGCCTTGGAGACGGCGATTCCGAGGGCGATCGCCGCCCAGGGATAATCGTTGGTCGTCCCCCTTTTGAGGACCATCTTGAGCTTGCTGATCGCTTCGGGGCCGCCGATGGTGCCGATCGAGGTCAGGGCGAAACCTTTGAGGGAAATATCGGCCGTGCCGCCGAATGCCCGAAAGAGCTGGGCGATCGTTGTGGCATCGCCCGGGCTCGCAGCCTGTCCCATGGCGATCGCCGCCGACTGCCGGATCGCCATCTGGCTCGAGGAGAGAAACTTCTGCAGCGACGGAAGGACGAGCGGATCGTGGGTTTTTCCCATGGCGATGGCCGTCGCACTCTGGAGCCGATAGTCGAGCTTCTTCCGCTTGGCGAAGTCGATGAGGAACTTGACGGCTTTTTCGTTGCCGACGAGGCCGAGCCCCTCGAGAGCCATGGCGCGGATCTCGTCGTTGCAGGTCCGGTCGAGCGCGACCCGTTCGAGCACGCTGCCGATACCCATGGCGTTCGTCAGGGCGAGAGAGATCTCGGCGAAGGCGCGCATCTCGGGCGGCGGCACGGCCTGGCCGGTGAGCTTGCTGGCGAACTCCGATCCCTGAGCGAGATGGAGAAGGTTGTAGCGCGCCTGGCCCGAACCCGACATGCCGAGCGAGAGGACCGCCGCCGTGCGAACGAGCTGGTTGCCGTCCTGCAGGGCGTCGACGATCTTGTCCTGGCTGCGCGTGTCCTTGAGCCGGCCGAGAGCGATCATTGCCGCGCGCTTCACACGCGCCGAGCTGTCGTCGAGAAAGAGGCGCAACGTGGCGATGGCGCGCCCCCTCAGCTTCTTTCTGGCCTCGGCGATCGATGCGTCCGGATCGTTGGACAGGGTGGTCGCCCCCCGCGAACGGTACCGATCGTTGGAAAGGTCGATAAACTGGTAGCGGTTCCGCGCCCACCAGTATTCCCAAGTGTTCTTCGGGCCGGTCAGCACGCGTGCTTTTTTGGTGTACGCGCCCGCTCCTCTCGACCGTGTTCCGCCGCCCGTGGTGGAGGGCCCCCCCGGTCCGGCTGTGGGGGCCTTGGGCCCCGGCGTGGACGGTCCTCCCACTCCGGGTCCACCGGGAGCGGCGCCCGGGGTCGACTGCCACCTGGGAATGTTGGGCGGAGGCGGCGGCTTGTAGTTGTGGGTGCCATGGGCGTTACAGTTCTGGCCGCCCGAAAAACAAAAAATCGCGACGATCACCGGCACGATCAAAAGGCAGGCACAGAGAAGGCACTTCTGGGGGGATGGCACCATTTCAAAATCCTCCTTGAGTCGATCTCCCTGAATCTCGCAGATAACGGCGACCGGCACGGCCCGTCTCCACCAAGATCATTTCGAAACCGGACGCCTCTGGTGCGTTGTCCAAGGGGTGAGCGAATTCCACAGCTTACAAGTGTATATCGGAAGCTAAATTGTGTGTAACGTCATCGAAATGAATTGTCTCGACCCGCCGCCGGCGTGCGGCTAGATCGGTGCCGTGGCAGCGTCGAGCCACGCCTTCTCACCTTCATCGAGATGGCGGCCGAGCTCGGTGCGCACCTGGTCGTGATAGTCGTTGAACCAGGCGATCTCGTCGGCGGTGAGCAGTGCGCGATCGATGAGGTTCAGGTCGATAGGACAGAGGGTGAGTGTCTCGAACCGTCTGAAGGCTGCGCCCCCTTCGCCCACGTCGGGCGCATCGGCCACGACGACCACGTTCTCGATGCGCATGCCGTAGGCGTCGTCCTTGTAGTAGCCCGGCTCGACGGAGCAGACCATTCCGGGCTCGAGCGCCACGCCCGTGCAGCGGTAGTAGGAGATCGCCTGCGGCCCCTCGTGAACGTTGAGGTAGGCGCCGATGCCGTGGCCCACGCCGTGGATGAAATTGACTCCCGCACTCCAGAGAGCCTGCCGTGCGAGGACATCGATCTGGCGGCCCGCCGTCCCCTGGGGGAAGGGCTGCACCGTGATCTGGATGACACCCTTGAGAATCTGGGTAAACCGCTCTTTCTGTTCCGCCGTCGGCGTGCTGAGGGTCAGGGTGCGCGTGATGTCGGTCGTGCCGTCGAGATACTGTCCGCCGCTGTCGACGAGCAGGATCCCGTCGCGAAAAACGGTGACGTCCGTCTCGGGAGTGGGGCCGTAGTGGATGATGGCGCCATGTTCCTTGTAGCTGGCGATCGTGTCGAAGCTCGGGCCGCGGAAACGATCGTCCAACGCCCTGATCTCGGCGAGTTTTTTCGAGATGCCCACCTCGGTGACGGTGCCGCTGTCGACGGTCTCGTCGAGCCATTTGAGAAAACGCACCATGGCCACGCCGTCGCGCACGTGGCAGTTGCGCAGGCCGCTGACCTCGGTCTCGTTCTTGGCCGCCTTGAAGAGCGGCACGGGGCTCGCCACGTTGTAGAGCGTGGCGCCGGGCGCGAGGCATTCGGCCACCCACTGGCTGCACGTGGCCGGGTCGATCCAGACCTTGGATTCGCTGCGGCCGAGACCGCCCAGGTCGGTCTCGAAGTCGTCGTAGGCCTTGAGGGTCACCGTGCCGCCCAGGTGGGCGCGCAGCGCGTCGGTGACTTTTGCCCCGTCGATGTAGAGGGTCGCCTCGCCGGCGGTCACGATCGCATAGGCGATGACCACGGGATTGAAATCGACGTCGGTGCCGCGGATGTTGAAGAGCCAGGCGATCGAATCGAGGGTGGTCACCACATGGGCGTCGGCGTTCACATCGGCCATCTTGGCGCGCAGCCGCCCGAGCTTGTCGTCGTGCGATTCGCCGGCGAATTCGAGACCGTGGGGACGGGCGGGATCGGCCGGAAGGGGCGGCCGGTTCTCCCAGACGGCATCGACGAGATTCTCGGCCACGGGAACGAGGTTCACGTCCTGGAGGGCGAGCTTCTTCTTGAGCTCGGCAAACTCGTTGAACGAGAGGAGGCGCGGATCGACACCGACCTTCTCCCCGGCGTCGAGGGTGGCGGCGAGCCAGTCCTTGTAGGAGGGCACATCGGGCAGGCCCCACTTGAAAAGTGTGTACACCTCGCCGTCGAGCTGGGAGGCGGCCTGAATGAAGTAGCGCGAATCGGTCCAGAGCCCCGCCACCTTCCTCGTGACGACCACATCGCCGAAAGATCCGTTGAAACCGCTGATGAAGGGACGCCTTTGCCAGAGGGCGGGCACATACTCCGACTGATGAGGGTCGGTACTGGGAACGATGTAGGCATCGACGCCATGCTGGTCCATGAGCTCTCTGAGCCGATCAACGCTTTCGCCGGTCATTGTTTGTGTCCTTTCGAGTGCGGTCAACGAGAAGGGGATGCCACGAAACATCGAAGATACTGCCCATGGCGCGCAGGGTCAAGTTTCAGCCGGTCGGTCCGCTCAGTCGGCGGCCCGTTGGCCCGCCGCCTGGAGGAGGGAGGGATCGACGGCCATCCCCAGTTCGGCCGCCCGGCGCAGATCGCGCAGGGCGTAACGATCCTTGCCGATCTCGAGATAGGCTCTGCCCCGATTGAAGTGGGCCGAGGCTTTTTGAGGATCGAGGGCGATCGACCGCGTGGCGTCGCGGACGGCGTCGCGAAAGCGGCCCATCTCGAACCAGGCGGCGCTGCGATTGGAATAGATGAGCGGATCGTCGGGATCGAGAAGTACGGCGGTGGTGAGATCGGCCATTCCCTGGTTGGTCTTTTTGAGCCGCACCCAGGCGGCGCCCCGGTTGGAATAGGCGAGGGCGTATTCGACGTCGAGCTCGATGGCGCGGGTGCAGTCCCTGACGGCGCGCGCATAATCGCCGACGCGGAGCCAGACCGCCCCCCGGTTGGAGTGGGTGAGGGCGATGTTGGGTCCGAGGGTGATCGCCGCGGTGCCGTCGGCGATCGACGTGTCATCCTCTCCGCGGTCGAAGCGGGCCACACTGCGCGTGGCGAGCAGGATGGAGAGCTCTTCCCTCTTCGAGAAGGCGCGCAGGTAGGGGCGGTTGGGCGAGATGTCGAATTTCTTCCTGTAAAAGTCGTCGTCGACGAAGACCCCCTTGTCGGTCGCCTCGATGTTGAAGGAGAGTTTCTTGTCGGTGTAGCGTATGAAGGCGTGGCCCGGCGCTTCGACGAGATAGAGGTTGAGTCCGAGCCGCCGACCCACGGCGAGATAGAGCGTGCTCAGGCCGAGGCAGTTGCCCCTTCTCGTGGAGAGGACGCGGTGCAGAAACGCGCCGCGGGGATCGTCCATGTCGTCGGCGGGCGCGAAGGAGCCGGCGTCGTAGAGATGGGCGTTGATGATCGCCAGCGCCGCCCGGGGATCGATTTCGCTCGGCATGTCGTTGAGAATGGCGGCGGCGATTCCGTCGAGGGCGCGCAGGGTCTGGTCGATGTCGATCGCCGGATCGAGGCCCTTTTCCACGATCAGCGACGCCGTGGCGATGTCGATGCAGCTCTCCTCGTATTGGGCCAGCTCCTTGATCGATCGAAGCGGGTAGGAACGCTTCAGACCGGCCCAGGCTTTCTTCGACGTCTTCTTGATGTTGATCGCTTTGGCCGGCACTGTTTCGGGCCCCGCCAGGGCGGCGGGAAGATTCAGGCAGGCAAGGAGGAAAGCAATTCCCGCCGGAAGGATGAATCGAACCGCCCGCGGTTTTCTGGAGAGAGAATGAAGAGACCCGGTGTCGGTCATGAAACGCGCTCCGATAAAAATATGTACAACCATTAATTCATCGGAATTAATCCTTTCCGTCCGCTGAGAATTCCCTTCTTTAATGCATAAAAAAGAGATCTTCCCTTCTCGAAGGGATCGCCGAGCGGGCCGAGAAAATGGGAATTCTTGCACCTATTTCTTTTCTTGTTGTGCTATTTAGCTATTCTGTAAAAGTTGGTTTCGAGCCGATCGCTCACGGGGACTGGCGAAAGGTTCTGGTATTTAATAACTTTGATAACTCGAAGGAGTTCGATCATGGCGGGTTACACGAGTCTGGATAGCCTTCGCGGCGCGTGGAATGAAGTTGGGACCATCACCAGCGATGGCAAGGTGACGATCAACGATGGAGACAAACTCCGCGGCGCGGTGATCGACGATCTCGTCTGGACTTCGGCCTTCGGCGACGATGCCGGTCTGCGCGATGCGGCGCGCTGGCTGATCCGCGCAGCGGCCATGGCCACAGGCAACGGGCCCGCGTCGATCCACGACCTCTACATGGCCTACGGCCAGGGCAAGACGGGCAATTTTACGGTGCCGGCCATCAATATCCGCGGCCTCACCTACGACGTGGCGCGCAGCGTCTTCCGCGCGGCGGCCAAGGGAAAGACGGGCCCCGTCGTCTTCGAAATCGCCCGTTCCGAGGTGGGCTACACCAATCAGCGGCCCGCAGAGTATGCGGCGTCGGTTCTGGCAGCGGCGATCAAGGAGGACTGGAAGGCGCCGGTCTTCATCCAGGGCGATCATTTCCAGGTCAATGCGTCAAAATTCCGCGCCGATCGGAAGGCCGAGGTGGGCGCCGTCAAGGATCTCATCTCCGAGGCGCTCGACGCGGCCTTTTACCAGATCGACGTCGACACCTCGACCCTCGTCACCCTCGAGCCCGAATCGCTCGACGAACAGCAGAAGGACAACTACGAGGTCTGCGCCGAGCTGACCGAGTATATCCGCGCCCGCGAACCGGCAGGCGTGACCGTTTCGGTGGGGGGCGAGATCGGCGAGGTGGGGCTCAAGAACTCGACCGTTCCCGAACTCGAGGCCTTCATGGACGGCTATTTGAAAACCCTCTCGGCGGGCACGACGGGCATCAGCAAGATCTCGGTGCAGACCGGGACGAGCCACGGCGGCGTGCCCCTTCCCGACGGGACGGTGGCCGACGTCAAGGTCGACTTCGAAACGCTCCGCGACCTCTCCGAGGTGTCGCGCAAAAAGTACTCCATGGGCGGCGCGGTGCAGCACGGCGCATCGACCTTGCCCGACGAGCTCTTCGACAAGTTCCCCGCCATGGGTACCCTCGAGATCCATCTCGCTACCGGTTTCCAGAATATCATCTACGACCATCCCAAATGCCCCGCCGACCTGCGGGACAAGGTCTACGCCCATCTCCGCGAGGCGTGCGCCGGCGAGAAGAAGGAGGGCCAGACCGACGAGCAGTTCATCTACAAGACGCGCAAAAAAGGTTTCGGCCCCTTCAAGAAGGAGTGGTGGAACCTGCCCGACGACGTGAAGGCGCCGATCATGGACGTGCTCGAGGAAAAGTTTGCCTTCCTCTTCGACAAGCTCGAAGCGACGGACACGGCCAAGTACGTGGCGGAGTATGTCACCACGACCGAGGTCTGGCCCGAGGTGCCCGCCGAGCTCAAGTGATGGCGCACGACGATCCCAGGTACGAGCCTGTCGATCACCCGGCCGACGTGGGAATCCGCGTGTGGGGCGCCTCGCCCGAGGCGCTCTTCGAGAACGCCGCCCACGGTCTTTTCGACACGATCACCGACATCGATGCGATCGAGCCCGCACTGACGCGCACCATCGAGCTCGAGGGGAGCGATTTCGAGGATCTTCTCGTGCACTGGCTCTCCGAGCTGAACTATCTCTTCCAGACGGAACAGATGCTCTTTGCGTCCTTCCACGTGGAGACGCTCACCGAGAGGGGGCTCGTTGCGCGGCTCGGCGGCGAGCGGCGCGACGGGCGCAGGCATGAGATCGAGGCCGACATCAAGGGGATCACCTTTCACGATCTCGAGATCGGGCCCACCTCGGCCGGCTGGGAGGCGACGGTGATCTTCGATGTGTGATCGGCCATCCAAGATCCGCCCCGAGAGGCCTTTCCCCGCGGGGGAGTAGAAATCGATCGAATCCCCCGGTTAGAATAAAGGCCATGAAGATCACTTTGTTTTTTGAACTGCTTTTTCTCCCCGCCGTGATTTCGATCGCGGGCGCGCTTGCCGTTCACGGCGCTCCTGCCGCTCACCGCGCGGCGGCGCAGGATGAATCGGACGCGGCCGCGGAACTGATCACGCGCTTTCGTTCGCTCCCCGACAGAGCCGTGGCCGAGGGGATCGCGCTCCTCGACGCCATCGACGCCACCGGTTCGGAGGGGGCGGTACGTTTTGTGGTGCGGGTCATGGAACGGCACGCGTCGAGCGCCCTGAGGGGCCACGCCTTTTTTCTCTGGGCTCGGGGCAGGACGGAAGAGACGGTGATCGAATTTCTCGACGGGCGCAAAACGTCGCGATTCGGCGATTATGTGGCCGTTATTCCGCGCCTCCACGCTTTCGACCGGCTGGGCTATCTCCAGTCGCTCTACGAGGACGAGACTCTCACCGCATTCCGATTGCAGATCTTTGCGGCCCTCGCCGCACTCGACAGCGAGGAGTCCTTCGCCTTTCTCGAGACAAAGTGGTCCGAGGTCTCCAACCGTTCCCAATCGCAGCGCATGCTCGATCTGCTCCTCACCATGAGCCGGAGCCGGTCGACGGGCTTTCTCGACAGGCTCCTGGGCAGCGACTTTCCCAGGGCGCGTCTGGTGGCGGTGGAGAGGATGCTCTCCGAGAGCGCCGCTCTCGCCCTGCGCGTCGAGGTCTTTCTCAGAACCGAAACCGACCCGCGCGTGCGCTCGGGCGCGCTCCGGGCGCTCGGCGCCCTGGGCGATGCCGAAGGGGCGCGCGCGATCTTGAAAAGCGCCGACTGGCACTCGTCGTACAGGCTTTTCGAAATCGTGGAGACGCTCTGCGCCATGCCCGTCGACGCCGTGCGCGCCGCTCTCCCCGAGGACTGGTACGCCGACCGGAATGCGCGGCTCTTCCAGGTCGGCTGTCTCGTGCTCGCAAATTTCGGCGTCTCCGACGCGATGCGCCAGATCAAGTCCGCCGAACGCAAGGCGACGCCCGCAAGCCGCATCGTGGCCGCCGTGGCCCGCGGCCGGCTGGAAAAGAATAGGGGACGGATCGAGCGCCTCATGGGCGCGGGCGACGGCGAGGCGCGCTACGAGGTCCTCGACGCGATCGAACGCTACCGCCTCGGCGACGACGCGGTCAAGAAGAAGCTCCTCGCCCTGGCCGCATCGCCCAAGAGCGGCGACCTTCAGATCAAAGCCGTTCAGGTGCTCGCCGCGCTTGGAGACGGGGCCGCTCTCGGCACGCTCGAAAAGTGCCTGGCCGCGAAGCGGCTCGCCGTGCGCGTGGCGGCGGCGCGCGCGCTTCGATCGATCAGGGATGGCCGGAGCGTCGGCCTCTTGGTGGCGCGCCTCGGCAAGGAGACGGGCCGCGCCGCGTGGGAGATCCAGCGCTCCCTCCGGGAGCTGACGGGCCGCGATTTCGGCATCGACTCGGCGCAATGGACCGCCTGGTGGGACAAGGCCTCCGACGGTTTCGAAGCTCTCCCCGATCCCGAGGGGCCCGATGCGCCCTGGAAGGTCGAGTCCGAGCCGGACAGCCACTACAGCTTTTATGGAGTCACCATCGACAGCCACAACATCGTCTTCGCCATCGATGTGTCGGGCAGCATGGCGGGGCCCCGATTCCTTCGCGACGAGGAGAGGCCGATCTCGCGCCTCGTGGCCGAGCTCTCGCGGACGATCAGCAGCCTCACTCCCCAGCACTTCGTCAATCTCGTCTTTTTCGAGACCACCGTGCGCCGCTGGCGCAAGACGCTCATGCCCATGGACGAAGGGGGCGGAAGCTACAAGGCCGAGGCCCTGACCTACGTGCGCTACCTCAGCCCGTCGGGCGATACGAACCTTCACGGCGCCCTGATGACCGCCATGTCCGACGAGGAAGCGGACGCCATCGTCCTTCTGTCCGACGGGGAGCCCACCGTGGGGCCGCTTACCGACACCGACGAGATCCTTGAGGCCGTTCTCAAGCGGAACCGCGTCCTTCAGGCGACGATTCACACGATCGCCATCGGAAAGGCGGACCGCACCTTTCTCAAGCGTTTGGCCCTCGCCACGGGCGGCACATTCAAGACGCGCTGAAAGGGCGATGCCGCACACGCCATTGGCGGGGCGCGATGTCCGCGGGTTCTTGACCGCCCGGTGGGCGATCTCTAAGATCGTGGCGTGTGACGGTTCGACCGATCGGTTTTCTTCCGAGAGGGAAGAGTGATGGCGAAGAAATCCTCGAAAAACAAGAACAGGGAACAGAACGATCCGCCGCGGGAAGAACAGGTGCCCGATCGCAAGGGGGGCGACCCGCTCGAGGCGGGCAGCGGCGGCGCGGCGCGGTCCGACGCGCGCGATGCGCTCGTCGTGCCCGACGGGGGCGACGCCGTGGCCGATGTGGCCGCCGTCTCCGACGAGGATGCGGCCTTCTTCCGCAAGCTGCGCTGGGTCAAGATCCTGATCTGGGGGTTTTTTCTCGGCCTCGTCTACGTGCTCTCCAGCTTTTTCGCCATCATCTTTCTCACCTTCATCATCAGCTATATGGCGCGCAACGTGGTGTCGGCGATCACCGATCTCATCGGCGACAAGCGCGGCGTGCGCAAGGCGGCCGTCGTTTTCACTTTTATCGTTTTTATCTTTCTCGTCTACTCCTGCGGACGGTTCATCGTGCCCAACATCCTTCAGCAGGCGCGGTCGGTCTATGCCAAGGTGGCCGGCATGGACCTGCACAGGGAAGGAAACGTGGAGGGGATCGTCTACAAGGCTCTCGGCGCGGCGCGGTTTCTCTTCTTTCAGCCCACTGACGAGTACAAGGAGGAATTCGACGAGTTCAAGAAGATGCGCCTCGCCGAGCTCGACGAGAGCGGCTGGCAGATCTTCCAGGACGAGGCCGCCCAGATCAGGAACGAATTTCGTACCCGAAAGATCGACACGCTCGGCGAGGAGATCATCTGGGAACGGGAGGGGACGCGCGAATACCAGCAGGCCTTCGACGACGAGCTCCGGGCGATGGTGGAGAAGGACATCTACCTCCCGCGAAGGGAGGAGCTCAATCTCGACAAGGAGCTCGAGCTCGTCCTCCAGCAGGGCGGCGGCCAGAACTTCGACAAATTCAAGAAGACGGTGGAGGACTGGTCGGCCTACCTCAAGGACCTCGTCGTGGGCGAGCTCAGCGAGGAGGTCAAGAGCTCGTCGGAGGACATGCTCCGCTTCAAGGAGCTCTTTCGCCAGAAGGAGAAGGCCCGCGAGGGCGAGGCGATGGTGGCGCGCATCGAGCAGGACGACCCCGCGGCGTGGGAGGAGCAGTTCAAGGACTACTACGACGCCCTTCCCATGACCAAGAAGGATTTCGAATACGACAAGTTCGTCGCCCTCGAGAAAACAGGCGGCCAGGATGAGTACGAGCAGAAACTGGGCGGCGTCGACCTCGGCGAGGAAAAGCTCGCCGACCGCTTCCGCAGGATGAAGGAGAGGGAGTTCGGCGAGGAGTTCAAGCAGTACGCCTTCATTTCCAATTTCAGCGATGCGTCGCTCAGCGACCTGCTGCCCGACGTGGCGTCGCTCCTCGTCAAGGCGATCGGTTCTCTTTTCACCTTCGGATTCGCCCTTGTGCTCTCCGTCTTCTTCAGCTTCATCATCGTCTGGGATATTCCCAAGCTGTCGCGCACGGTGAGGCGCCTCGAAAACAGCCGCGTGAGCGATTTCTACCGCGAGGTGGTGCCCGGGCTGCGCAGTTTCGGATCTCTCATGGGCCGGGCCTTTCAGGCGCAGGCGATCATCGCCGTGATGAACACCCTTCTCACCCTGGCGGCGCTCACCGTCTTCGACGTGGAAAACAGGGCCTTTCTCTGCACCATCGTTTTTATCTGCAGCTTTATTCCCGTGGCGGGCGTGATCATGTCGAGCATTCCGATCGCGCTGATCGCGCTCAACCAGCCCGACGGCGGGTTCATGCTCTCCCTCAAGATGGTCGCCGCCATCGTGGTGATCCACTTTGTGGAGACCACCGTTCTCAATCCCAAGGTGATGGGCGACATGCTCAAGCTCCACCCCTTGCTGGTGCTGATCATCCTCGTGGTGGGCGAGCACTTCTTCGGCGTCTGGGGCCTGCTCCTCGGCGTGCCCCTCTGCGTCTACGTTTTCCGTTACGTGATTCTCAGGAAGGACGCACCCCCGGGCCCGGCCGCTACCGGACCGCCGGGAGCCGGCCCGGCCGGCGGAACGGCACCGGCGCCGGTGGCCGCGCCCTGAGCGGAGGGAGTGCGAGCGAGTAAACCATGACCGATACTGACGAACAGCAGATCCCCGCAGCCGCGCCCGAAGGGGGCGGCCGGCTGGGTGTCGTCGTCGCACTGGCGGCGGTGATCTACCTCGTGGTCCTCGGTTACGTGATCCAGAACAGCTTCTCGGGCATGGCCGACGGCGACAGCTACCTCCACACGCGCATGGCCAATCTCCTCGTCGAAGAGGGGCCGGTGCGCGCCTTTCCGTGGACCCAGTTCAGCGTGTGGAAGGACAAGTTCCAGGACAAGGACTTTCTCTTTCACGTGCTGCTCGCACCCTTCTGCACCGACGAGGATTGCATGGTCGAGGGGGGCAAGCTCGTCATCTGGATGATCGGTTCCGCTTTTTTTGCTCTCTTCGCCTGGATCCTGTTCAAGCAGGGATTCCGTAATCCGGCGCTCTGGGTGGTGATCCTGGCCCTGACCTGCGATCCGATTTTCGGACGGATCGTGCGCGTGCGGCCCCAGGTCCTCTCCATGGTTTTTGCCCTGCTCTGCCTCCACTTCATTCTCGAGCAGCGGTACAAGATCCTATTCGTGCTGAGCTATCTCTTCGCTCTCGCCCACACGAGCGCGCCGCTCGTGGTGATCATGGCGGGGCTTCATTTTCTTGCCGGGCGGATCGCGGGCGAAAAGTCAAACTGGCGGATCATCATCTACCCCGCGGCGGGGCTGCTCGCCGGATTCGTGATCAATCCCTTTTTCCCGAACAATTTCTACCTCTGGTACCTCCAGGCGATCGAGGTGCCGCTCACGTCGCTGAGCGCGGGCGAGAGCGTGCCGGTCAGCATGATGGGCATGGAGTTTCTGCCGGTCACCACGCGCGACCTTCTGCTGAGCTTCCGTTTTCTTCTGCCCGCGCTCGGGATCCTGGCGGTCTGGGGGATGCGCACGATCGACGTCTTCGACAAGCGGACGCTGAGTCTGGCGCTCAACTTCCTCTTTTACCTGCTCCTCGGTTTTCTGTCCGAACGATACCTCTACGAGTTCTGGATCATCCCCGCCCTCATGCTCTGCGCGTCGCTCTACACCCGCCTCGATCCGCTTCCCGCCTTGCGCGCCCTCCTCGGGCGGAGGAAGCTCATCGGCGGGGGGGTGCTGATCGCGGTCCTCTGCTACACCGCCTACTTTGCCGTGGCCAACACGATCCAGCTTCACGAGAAGAACTCCCGCCTCCGGACGTGCGACGTCTACGAGAGAGGCATCACCTACCTGCGCCACAATGCCGCAGAGGGCGAACTCGTCTTTCACCCCTCGTGGATGGACTTCGCCTCCCTCTTTCACTTCAACGTGAAGAATCTCTACATGGTCGGCTCCGATCCCTGCTTCCTCTATTTCTACGATAAAGATCTCTTCTGGAAGCTGAGGAATATCGAGACGATCGACACCAAGACGCCGGGCAGCGACATCATCGACTTCGGCGCCCGCTGGGCGTACCTGGAGAACGCGCGAAACGGGTATCTCGTTCAGCTTTTGCAGCACGATCCGCGTTTCGAGATGCGGTACAGCGACAAGCACTGCACCCTCTTTTACATCACCGCGGAGTGATTCACTTTTTGCCGAAATCGGGCGCGGTGACGGTGATGGTGTAACCGGCCGGTTTCGGAACCGTTTCAGTCGATGAACGCGAGAAGATGAGACGTTGACCCAAAGAGCGCCGCCCGTGATGATTTCGATCACCCCTTGCTCCCGGCGGCGCGGTCCGGGGCACGCTGTGCGGGCAGAAAGGAATAGGATGAACTGTCGAGGGTACGGAGTCGTTTTCGTTCTCACCATGAGCGTCCTTCTCGCGGCATCGTGCCGGCGGGCGCCGATGGAGCTCGATCGTGCCCTGATCCGCGTCGACGACGGGGACACGATTCACTATGGCGACGAGACATTCCGCATCGTGGGGATCGACACACCGGAGATCAAGCACGAGGAACACGGCTTCTTCCAGGATCAGCCGGGCGGCCGGAGAGCCAAGGCCCAAACGGCGGCGATCATCGGCGCCGCGCGCCGGATCGAATACCTGCCCTGCGGCGACGACCGCTACGGGCGCACCCTCGTCCACCTCTTCGTCGACGGCGAGCTCCTGGCGGTGAAACTCATCCGCGCCCGACTCGCCTACGAGACGGTCACCTATTATGGCCACAACGGTTATCCGGAACTGGCCGAGCTGATCTTGCAGGCCGTGGACGAGAGCCCGAGGCCCGATTTCGAACCGCCCTGGAAGTGGAAGAGGAAACAGAGGCGGAAGTAACTGCCGGCCTGTTTCAGCCGGTCCTTGCACCGGGAGCGCTCACAGATTATGGTGAATCGGTCATGACCGAGAACAACGATCCCATCTCGACCTATTTCAGGGAAGGCTGCAAGGGCGACCGCAACGCCATGCAAAAGCTGCTCGAGCGCCATCTCGACTGGATCGAGCAGTTCGCCCGCCGGAAGCTCAGCCCGCTGCTACGCACAAAAACGGAGACGGGCGACATCGTTCAGGATGCGCTCGTTCAGTTCTTGAGGCACGGCCCCCGCTTTACGATCTCCAACGACGGGCAGCTCCGCGCCCTCCTGGCGCGGATCGTGGAGAACGTGATCCGAGACAAGTACGACTGGTTCACCGCGCTCCGCCGCACGGTGGCCAAGGAACGCCCCCTTCCGCCCGACACGGTCTTGAACCTCGCGCCCTCGGCCGGTTCGGGCCAGACGCCGAGCCAGATCGTGCACAAGAGCGAGCAGGAAGCGTGGGTGCGCCTCGGCCTCGAACTTCTCGACCCCGACGACCGGAGGGTGCTCATCCTCCGCGACTGGGACGGGCTGACCTACATCGAAATCGGCAAGCAGCTCGACATGTCCGAGTTCGCCGCAAGACGCCGCTACCTGCGCTCCCTCGGACTGCTCACCAAAACGGTCAAGTACTTGCGGAGCGGCCGCATCGACGAGGCTCTCAAAGCGGGAGGCAGGGAGTCGGACGGGTGAACGAGACCCACCACAACCCCACGCCGAAGGCCGATCGCATCGAGGACGCTTACGAAACCTTCTGCGAGGCGTGGGCCGATGGCGCGCGACCCGATCTCGACGCCTTCTGCGCCGAGCACTCCGCCTGCGGTCCGGGCTTGCGCCCGAGGCTGGAAGAATTCCTCTTTGTCGCCGAGGGGCTCGAGGCGGGATCGGCCAGCGGCTCGGCCCAGCGGCCGGCGATGCCCGGCGAGCCCGAACCGTGGCTCGGGCGCGAACTGGGCGACTTCAGGGTGATCAGGGAGATCGGCCGCGGCGGCATGGGTGTCGTCTTCGAGGCGGAGCAGATCTCGCTGAGCCGGCCCGTCGCTCTCAAGGTCCTTCCCGCGCACCTCACGCTGCGCGCCGAGTCGGTGGAGCGATTCAAGCGCGAGGCGTCGACGGCGTCGCGCCTCCGCCACCCGGGCATCGTGGAGATCTACTCTGTCGGCGAGGAGGCGGAGACCCACTTTTTCTCCATGGAACTCGTCGACGGCACACCGCTCGACCGGGTCATCGACGGCCTTCAGCAGGAAGAGGAGTTTCCCCTCTCCGGCCAGCGGCTCATGGCGCCGCAGGAGAAAAAATCGGATCTCCTCGAAAAACGCACCTATATCGAATCGGTCTGCCGCCTCGTCTTCCAGGTGGCCGACGCTCTCGACTACGCCCACGAGGCGGGCGTGATCCATCGCGACGTGAAACCGTCCAACATCCTGATCCGCGCCGACGGCAGCGCCGTGCTCACCGATTTCGGCCTGGCGCGCGAGGAGGGATTGCCCTCTCTGACCGTGACCGGTGACTTCGCCGGGACGCCTCACTACATCTCGCCCGAGCAGGCGCTGCCGAGGAGTAAAAAGGTCGACCACCGGGCCGATATCTATTCGCTGGGCGTGACCTTTTACGAGCTTCTTACCTTGAAGCGCCCCTTCGACGGCAAGACGTCACAGGAGATTTTTGGAAAGATCGTCTCCAAGGAGCCGCAGGCGCCCCGGTCGCTCAACGCGATGATCCCCCGCGATCTGGAAACGGTCTGCCTCGCCGCGATGGAGAAGAATCCCGAGCGGCGCTATCAGACCGCCCGGGAGTTGGCCGACGACATCGAGCGGTTTCTCAACTTCGAGCCTGTCCAGGCGCGGCCGATCGGGATGCTGACCCGCTCCTTCAGGGTCGTCCGCCGGAATCCGGCCTATTCGGCGCTGATCTTTCTCGTCTGCCTCGTCGTGGTCGTGGGCCCGCTCCTCTTCGGCTTCCAGCAGAAAAAGGCGCGCGACGAGATCTTCGAGGCGATGACGAAGTGCGACGAGGCGCGCAAGGATGCCCTTCGCGAAAAGGAGACGTCGGACATCGTCTGCGACTATGTGATCGGTCTCTTCGAACTGCCCGTGCCCGACGAGGTGACGGGCCGGACGATCCCCGTCTTCGAGGTCCTTCAGCAGGGCGCGGCCAATGTGGATACCTATCTCGCGGAGCGCCCCGAGATCAAGGCCCGCTTCAAGCTGGCGATCGGACAGGTCTACACCGGGCTCGGACAGTACGCCGAGGCGGAAAAGATCCTCACCGAGGCGCGCATCGAAATGAGCCGCCTCAAGGGCGAGGACCATCTCGACACGCTCGCCATCGATCACAAGCTGGCCGACCTCTTTACCCGCGGGGGGAGCCACCGCGCGGCGGAGAGGCTTTTCGAAAAGGTCATCGACACGCGCACCAGTCTGCTCGGACCGGAAGACGTGGACACCCTCGAAACGATGGCCGATCTCATCGAAGCCCATCTCGCCGTGGGAAAGTTCGACGAGGCCGAGACCCTCGCCTGGCAGGTCTACAACGGGCGGACCATCGCACTCGGCGAGGACCATGTGGACACGCTCACGTCGCTGCGCGTGCTGACCGTGATCCATGCCGTGGGCAACAAGGATTTCGACGGAGACGATCTTTTTGCCCGGTCCTACGAGAGACACTGCGCGCTATTTGGCGCCGAGCACCCTGATTCGCTCGAGGCGCTCCAGTATCTCGCCTTCAACCACCTCGCCCACCGGCGCTTCAAGGAGGCGGAACCGCTCTTTCGCCAGGTGCTCGTCGGGTACTGCCGCGCGCTGGGCGAGCGCCACCCCAAGTCGTTCATGGCCTGCCTCTTTCTGTCGGCCATGCTCGGCCAGCAGGGAAAGAGGGAGGAGGCGCGGCGGTACTACTTCAAGGCGATCAACGCCGATGTGCGCGTCCTCGGCGGCTACAGCCGCGCATGGATCCTGCTCAGCGGGCTGATCGACGACTATATCGATCAGGGCCGCCTCTACGAGATCGAACCGGTGCTGCACAAGATCGTGGAATACGTGCCCACGAACCACTACGTGCACAAGAGGTGCAAGCCGCTCCTCGACAAGATTCTCAGGGAGAAGGAAAAAGAATAGGGCGGCCGGATGAGTTTTCGGGGTATCCAGCCGCCCTAAGCGTTGCAGGGGTCCTGCGTCTCTATCAGTTGACCATGAATTCCATGGGCATCATGTACATGTAGGTTTCGTCCTTGGCGACGCGCACGAAGGAAAAGAAGTTGGCCAGCACCCGGCGCAGCTCGGGGAATGCCTCGAAGAGAAGGGTGGCGGCCGTGTCCTGACCCAGGATCTGGCGGATCATTGCGCGCGCCTCGCCGTCGTCACCGCCGGTGAGGGCGGCGAAGAAATCGGGCGGCTCGGGCGATTCGACGATCTCCCAATTGTCGGCGTCGGTGAGGCCGGCCTTGACGCGCGCCACCTCGATGGCGTCGGCCAGGCTGCCCGTGGCGTCGATGAGTCCGTTGGCGAGTGCCTGGCGGCCGGTCCACACACGCCCCTGGGCGATCGCGTGAACCTGCTCGCGCGTCATCGCCGTGCCCGACGCGGTGCGTCCGGCGGCGACCTTGTCGACGAAGTCCCAGTAGAAGGACTCCATGTAGTCGGTGAGGATCGAAAGGTTGACCTCGTCGGGCGGCGCCATGAGCGAGTTGAGCGACGCGTTGCGGCCGCGCGTGAGGCGTTCCACCTTGATGCCGAGCTTTTCGAGGCAGCCGTGCACGTTGGGGATGGCCGAGACGACGCCGATCGAGCCGGTGATCGTGCCCGGTTCGGCGATGATCACGTCGGCGGCCATTGCGATGTAGTAACCGCCCGAGCCGGCGATGTCGCCCATGCTCACGATGAAGGGTTTCTTTTTCTTGGCCTCGCACTCGGCGCGCCAGATCATGTCCGAGGCGAGTCCCGAACCGCCGGGGCTGTCGACGCGGAGCACGATCGCCTTGACCGTGTCGTCATTGGCCGCCTCGTTGATCGCCTTGACCATCGTGGCCGAACCCATGGTGGCGCTGCCCGACATGAAATCGACGGAGTTGTCGCCCGACGAGATCGGGCCGGTGCCGTAGATGACGGCGATCTTGGGATTCTTGCTCTTCGGCTTCTTGCTGCCCTGGAGCGATTGCATGATCTGCGAGAAGAGCGCCAGAGGGTTGGTCGTGTCGAGATCGAACCCTTCGCGGCCGTACTTGCCCAAGATCTTGATCTTGTCCGCCTTGAACTCCTTCTTGAGGTAGTCGTTGAACTCGTCGCGATACATGATCTTGTCGCAGAGTCCGAGACCGTGGGCTTCGCGCACCGACAGGATCGCCCGGTCGACGCCGAGGGCCACGTTTTCCTTGGGAATGTTCCGTCCCTCGGCGATCATCTCGATCGCCGTGTTGTAAAACTCGTCGAGGAGGACGTTGAGCACCTTGCGGTTGGCGGCCGACATGCCGTCGAGGTGCATGTTCTCATAAGCCGATTTGAAATCGCCGATATGCTCGACCAGCATGCGGAAGCCGATCTTTTCGAAGAAGTCGCGATAGTACATGACCTCGATGTTGAAACCGGGCATGCTCACGCCGCCCGATTCGGGGAGGGCGAGGAAGTCGCACATGGAGAGGATCGTCATGTCCTTGAGGCCCGCGCCCTCGGTGTAGGCGAAGATCTTCTTCCCTGAATCCTTGAACTCGGTGAGGGCGTCGCGCACCTCGCGCACCTTGGCGAAGCCGATGGCGGGGGAGTTGACGCTGAGGAAGAGGCCGGCCACCTCGTCGTCCTCGGCGGCGTCCTTGATCGTCTGGAGCAGTCCTCTGAAGTGGATCGACTGGGGGCCGAAGGGATTGTCGGCGGGAAGGTTGTCGCTGAGCGCGCCCGAGATGCTGATCTTGGCGAGTTGAACGACCTTTTCCTTCGCCTTTTCCTTCGCCTTTTCCTCGCCCGCATAGAGGACGGCGCTGGAAACAAAAAGAGCCGCAGCAAGAAGAACTGCCGCGACTCCGACGGACTTTGTGAATAACCGAAAGTTGATAGTGACCATGATCAGTTCTCTCCGTTAGGCGTTAAAAAGAAGTGCGACTCGGGGGACGAGTGCCTGTGATGGAATCTGGTTTTGCAAGTTCGGTGCCAAACGCTGGTTAGAGCGTGCGATCAATTGCCCCACAGGGGGCGGTCCCGAGACGACGGTTGTTACTCTCTAAAATACATAAACTTAGTTCGGCGCAACAGGCCACACCCTGCCGACCATGATTGACTCGGCCTTTGCCCGAATGGACTTAAGAAGATTTCTTGAATGTGCAAAATTGACACATCAAGCCTTTCTTGAGTCGATCGGAGGCGCATCGTTCGGCCGAAAAGTTTTCCTGTCAGCCTGCGAGAATCGGCGCGTAGGACTTGGGATTAAAATGCCCCGGCGACGATTTGGAGCCCGATTCGGCCACTTGGACCCTTGCAAAATCGTGCGGCTTTGGCTAACATTTTTTCGTGGCGCGTTCGGGTTGCCAGAAAGACAGAACAGCATAAAAAACAGGTTCGGAGGAGAGTCTTTGATGGCCAAGGGCTGATTCCACTCGGCTCGCTTTCGTACGGGATAGCGGCCTCGACTCCGAAGGATTTTTCACCGAAGATCGATACACACAAAACACGGTACTGGGAATTCTTCTCCGAACCTTTTAAAAATCCCTCAGATCCTTCAGGCGTCTGATGTTCAGATCACCATGGTTACTTCTCGCTGCCGGCGGCCTCGTTGTGGTGGCCGTCGTTGTGTACGTCTCCCTGCGGGGCGAGGGGACGGGCCCGGTGGATCGACCGGTCGCGACCGGCACGCCGGTGGCGGTCGACAAGCCGGTGGCGATCGAGAGGCCGACCCGAACCGACCGGCCGGCGCGCCACCGGACGCCCGGGCGTTCGATCGGCGACCTCTTCGACGACGATGACGCGCCGTGGGATCTCGAGTCGATCAAGGCGATGACCTGGGACGAGCTCGGTGTGGAGAACGTCGACCTTGACGGCGACGGGCTTTTCGCCTTCGAACACAAACGCCACAACGCACGTCTCGATTTTAGCTACAGGCAGATCGAGCTCACCTGGGGCGCAAAGGCCGATACCTACACCATGCTCCCCAAGGGCGAGCGGCCACCGCCCGACGGCGCCTACGCCACGGTCGGGCTCAAGCACCACGCCTTTCTTTTTCTGCCCGACAACTATCCCAGTCCCGATCTGCGGGGCTACGGCCATGCGGCCCTTTACAGCGTGCACGAATTTCCCCGGTCGAAAAAGGGGGGCATCCATCTGCGCGTCGACGAGCTGGGCCGCGCCCTGCGGGCGGTGCAGCTTTATGAGATCCCCGTCCTGCTCCACGGCGAGGATCAGAACAACTGGGAGCAGCTCGGCTACACGGCCCAGGATGACATCATGGGCTCGTCGAGTCTGGCCACCGCCCTGGCAAACAGCGGCGATCCCCGGATCCTCAAGATGTTCTACCTCTATGCGCTCGTGCGCCAGAATCTGCAGGCGATCACGTTGACCGGCCTCGCCCTCGACCGGATCGAGCCGCGAGAGGCGCCGGGGGAGCGGATCGGCGGCGGTGTTCTCTGCCGGGGGAGCTCGAAGCAGGGCGCCGCCTGCCTGCGCGTCGGTCTCGTGGGCGACGACCGGGTGAAGGTACTTTTTCCGGGGCGCAATCACTTCCTCTCGGAGGGGGGGATCCAGAAGTACGTCGAGGACTGGGGCTTTCCGCGCACCGACGATCACTATCCGTGGATCGACGACAACGGCGCGCCGCGCGGCGATCGCGAAAAGCTGGCGCACACGGTCTGGTCGCGGCTGGCGCTGACCGAGTGGTCGATGGCGGCCGAAGAGGGCGAGCCGGGGCGGGTGGCCCACGAGATTTTCGGCGCCCACAACCAGATCGACGCGCTCGGCCACATCGACTTGATCGCCTTCTACGGCCAGGTCGCCCGCTACAAGAGCCTGCGCTGGAAGGGCGACCGGCTCGACGTTTACTCAGAACATGACCGGCAGTTCCCGCTGGGCGCGGAGAGCGCCTTTCTCGATGACCTCGATCCGCCGCGGTGGCGCTACGCGCGCGAGAAGCCCGACCACGACTCTCCGCCCCGCTTTTACACGCGGCCCGACTTCAACTGGCTCGAGGCGGTCCATCAGCTCGTCGAACCGGACCGGTCGCGCTGGATCAAGATCGACTCGGCCGCGTCATCGCTGGAGGGCAGGGCGCTCACCGTGAGGGCCGCCGTGGCGGCGGGCGGTGTGCGCGCCGACGATCGGGCCTCTGTCTACTATTCGCTCTCCGAGCACAATCGCTGCTGGAACGACTGGGAGCAGAACGGTGTCGAGACGCCGGGCCGCCCCTGGCATCCCTGGCGGTCGGTGCCCATGACGAGGGTGAGCGATCGCGAGTACGAGGCGTGCGTCGACGTGGAGAACGAAAAGTGGTCGATCGCGTGGTACGTGGAGGCGGAGCGTCTCGTCGATGAGAGTGCCCGGCCCGCGCTGCGGGTTTTCGATTCGACAGCGCCCCGCTTCGAGCGGGAGACTCCCATCGAGCCGCGCAATCGGGGCTGCTCCGACGTGGGGGGGGTGACGATCGAGGGGTGTGATCCCGGTCGGCCCGCGGGCGGCGACACGGTGGCGGTGACGGTGGGGCTGACGTCGCGCCGCGTCCCGGTTCATCCCGATCTGCCGGGGATTTTTCTCGATCTGGCGGTCAACGTCGACCTCATGGTCGACGGCCGCGTTGTGGACACACGGCGCGTGGCGCTCGAGAAGGCGTCGGACGGGACGCGCCGGGTCGTGCTTTACTGGGAGATTCCGCGCGA
>Ga0180430_10000516_pt1 | contig 41733 bp, 29 predicted proteins | sample SS_ome_9_FD_132999 | JGI IMG/M metagenome (GOLD analysis project Ga0180430, IMG submission 132999) | Hypersaline lake sediment archaeal communities from the Salton Sea, California, USA - SS_1_S_2 metaG | ecosystem: Environmental > Aquatic > Non-marine Saline and Alkaline > Hypersaline >...
CGCCCGGGCAATGCAAATACGCTGGAAGTGATGACCGGCGATGGCTGGCTCCAGCTCGAATCCCTCCAGTCTGCCGGAAAGAAACGGATGCCGGCAGCTGAGTTTTTGCGGGGATTCAGGGGGAATATCAATGAATGCATGCTACAGTGAGCCCACTGTAAAGTATTTGCCGGGGTTGCACATGACAGAACGCAGTGATTGCCGGATGTATTCGGCACAGAATGCAGCGAACAACGGGCGACATTAAGCAAATGACGCAAAGACTGACGGGTGCGACGATTACATGATGCGATGCCTGCATCCTACCTGCGGGCCGATGGGCGGCGCAGACCTTTCAGATTGACTTTCACTCCCTGGGCAAATTCAAGGTAAAGCGTCAGCCCGTTGATGAACTGAAGCTGGTAGGACCTTGAATATTTTCCGCTGACAAAAAAATCGTAATTGTAGTCTTCAATAGCACCGAGGGTCAGTTCCCCCACCTTCTTTTCATCAACATAGGCAAAGAATTTCCGCAACATGTAGATATAACTGTCACAGGTTTTTTTCTTGTATTGACGTTGCTCCAGGAATACGCGGTAAGCCTCCAGCTGGTGTTCCTGCTCGTGCCTTGCTGACCTGAGCCAGCCTGTGATTGCCTGCCACCATTCAAAGGTACCCTTTTTAGACACCACTATGTGCTGGTCAGGACTCCGTCGCTTCCCCGAAGTAAAAAAATCAATCCTGGTCTGCCTGCCGTCCGGAAGCAGGTCAGAATTACGTGCACCGGGCGATGATGTGAGTGAAGTGGACACGGTAACTGATTTTCAGTAAATTTACAATACCGCGGGTCCTTTGTAAAGTTTTGATGCTCAATTTGATTAACAATTTATGAACATCCGGATACCTGCTAAAAGGCTCCGGGACAATTCAGCCTTTCCAGGTTCCGGCCACAATGCCCTCACAGTGTTCCCTGCACAGTTGCACCATGTTTCCTCAGCCATCAAATTCAAACTCCAGCTCCGAACTGTCCTCCACGGGCACTTCCTCTTCCGGCCCAGGCAAACGGTCACGGAACACTTTCTCAGCAGGTTGTCTCCGGCGCAGCCAGATTTCGGTCCCGGGTTCAGGTGCTGCATCCTCTTCAAGGCGATTGATCCGGTAGAGACGACCGAGCTTCACACCGTAAATCTGGGAGATCTCCCACATGGTTTGTCCCTCCTGGACAATATGTGTTTCATTCCCGCGCTCCGCCCTCCAGCGCTTGGGCTGCAGGTAGATCACCATGCCCGGCTCCAGCGGTGTATCGCGGCTGATGCTGTTGTTCCTGAAGATTTCCCCCGGGTACATGTCAAATTCCTCACGCAAACCATCGGGAGTATCCCCCGGCTGGGCAATAATGTAGTCGATGCGGTTGTTGACAAGTATCTCGCGGCTCGCTCCCGGTTCCGGTATCGGGGTAAGCGGGCTATCGGGCCTGCCCGGCCGCAGTCTGCCTGCAAGGACCATCTCATCGTATTTGTAGAGTTCATTCTCCTCGATGATCCTGATCAGCAGTTCGGCGTACTGCTTATTGGTTGCATAGCCCGCCTGTTTGAGTCCGTTGGCCCACCCCTTGTAATCGTTCTTCTGCAGCAGGAACAATTCAGCATACCGCTGTTTGCCGGTCAGGAATTCGGAATGGTCTATATAGGAGTCATTGACAGTCCGGTAGCGCCTGAAACATTCATTTCTCTCATCATCATCATGGTGTATCTTCCTGCCGGTCCAGTCATGACACTTGATCCCGAAATGGTTCTTTGCATCACGCGCAAGCCTGCTGTTTCCGTTGTCCGATTCCAGGCACCCCTGGGCAAGCTTGATACTTGCGGGAATCCCTGCACGCACCATCTCCTTCATGGCAAGGTCTGCATAGGATTGTATATATGCATCCCTCGAAATTTGTCCCTGGGCACCTGCCCCGACACTCCATGTAATCAATACAACAATCAGTAATCGTTTCCCCTGCATGCGCTCTTGAATATTTTGCTAAAAATAACCGAATCAGGCATCCGGATTCAGATTAGTTTTTAACACTGTATGTTCAAACGGAGCAAGTGTGGTGATTATTTCCCCCCGGTATTGGTACGCTTTTTGAAACCGGCTGTAAATTATTTGAAAATCTTAACTCCGAAGTGCCCGATAAGTGCTTCAAATAACTATTTTTGTGTGGGTTTGATTATTTATTCGATTGTACGATTCATTCATTCTATGGATATTCCCCTGAGCAGGCAGGTTGCAGATGTGATCGGTAACATGGCACCCATCTCCCTGAAAGAGATGGAGCATGTAAGACTTATGCGCCGCAGGGATACCAAATATGTGGTGTCATCCACAGCTGTGCCCGGGCTGCTGGAAGAAGTACATGAGAAATACCATGTGCTGGAAGTGGAGAACAAGCGGATCCATGACTACCATACACTTTATTATGACACCCCGGAACTGGCCATGTACCATGAGCATCATAACAGGAGGATGAACCGGTATAAGGTCAGGGTACGCAAATACGTGGATACGGACCTCACCTTCTTTGAGATCAAATACAAGAACAACAAGGGGGAAACCATCAAACGGCGCATCCGTCCGGAAAATTCCGATGACATTTCGGAGGACCGGACGGGGAAATTCCTGGCAGACAATTCACCATATTCTGCCGGCGAAATCACCCCGGCACTGCAGAATTATTTCAAGCGGATCACGCTGGTGCACAAGCATACCCCGGAACGGATCACCATCGATATCGAACTGAACTATTCAAATGTCCGCGGAACAATGGAAATACAACTTCCGGGATTTTCTGTCATCGAGATCAAACGCGACAGGGATGCCAACCATTCGGACATGATCACCCTGTTGCGGCATGAGCATTACCAGGCCATTGGTTTCAGCAAATACTGCATCGGCACGGCACTCATGAAACCCCAGGTAAAAAAGAATTTGTTTAAACCCAGGCTAAGACAACTGGGGAAAATTGAAGAATCATTTAACCACCATCTCAGCTACTAAACTATAACAACCACATTCATGGAAATATTTGGAATTGAACTTATTGACGTAGAGGATTTTATAGAGCTTTTAATGCGGTTCACCCTGAACACGGTCGTCATCATTATCATCGTACGATACCTGTATTACAAGATCACCAACCGGAAAGACTACCTGTTCACCTATTTCCTGATCTCCACCATCGTCTTTCTCCTCTGCTTCATGCTGGAAAACGTCACCCTGGAGCTTGGATTTGCCCTCGGACTATTTGCCATCTTCGGAATCATCAGGTACCGGACGCGACAGATCGAGATCAAGGAGATGACCTACCTGTTCCTGGTGATCGGGGTATCGGTGATCAATGCACTGGCCAACAGGAAAATAAGCTACAGCGAACTCCTGTTCACCAACATGACGGTGATCATTCTTACCTACCTCCTGGAAAAAGTATTCTTCCTGAAACATGAAACGCGCAAGACCATCGACTATGAAAAAATCGAGCTGATCAAGCCGGAGAACTACGAACTGATGCTGCAGGACCTGGAAGAACGCACCGGACTGGTGATCAATCGTGCCGAAGTGGGACGGATTGATTTTTTAAGGGATTCGGCCCGGGTGCGCATCTATTACTACGAATCTGATAACAGGCTGGGATACGAGGAAGAAGACTACGAGCGGGGAGGCGATGACGATTAACCGTCGGGCTTCATTTCACACAGAACATCTCCGGTTTTTTCTGAACCGTTAAACAACACGCGTTTTCGCGTGTTAATGATGTAAATCAACCCCTTTCAAAGCATGAATCCTTCTGACAATAGTTTTCTGAATGTTTTCAACAAGGAAGTCGGACTCAAATTCCAGTTGTACAACAGCCTCTTCACTGCCCTGCCGTTCCACAAGGTTGAAAAAACAGGTGTACTGGTATCCATCTTCCTGCTCCACTGCGAGGAAGGCTATGCGGCCGGGAAAGGACCGGTGGAAATCATCCGTTCGTTCCTGGAACAATATACCAGCTACAGCACCGAGCAGGAGGAGATCGATCTCCTCTTCCGGTTTGTCCAGTATTCCGAGCGCCAGGTAGTACTGTTCGATGCGCTGGAAGATGCGGCTTTCCCGAAGGTAAACGACCTGGGCGGATCGGGGACAATGAACCACCTCTATTCCGAAGTTGTCCAGAAGCAGATGCAGGAAAAAATCAGGAAAAAATTTGAGGATTTTTCGGTCCGCCTGGTGCTCACTGCGCATCCCACGCAATTCTACCCCAGCGAGGTGCTGGTGATCATCAGCGACCTGGCAAAAGCGATCATCGAAGACAACACGGCCCTGGTGAACAGCTACCTGCAACAGCTTGGAAAAACCCCTTTTTTTAAAAGCAGCAAACCCACGCCATACGATGAGGCAGTGAACCTGATCTGGTACCTTGAAAACGTGTTCTACCATGCCGCAGGGAACATCCTCTCCTATGTCAGCAACAGGTTCCCCGGAAGTATCCTCCCCGGCAACAGGCTGATCAAGCTGGGGTTCTGGCCGGGGGGTGACCGCGACGGGAATCCTTTCGTTCGTTCGGAAACTGCCCTCAAGGTTGCCCGTGCCCTGAGAACATCCATCATCAGATCCTATTACGAGGAGGTAAAACAACTGAAAAAACGGCTCACCTTTAAAGGAGTATCGCACATCGTGAAGGCTTTGGAAGAGAAGCTGTACCGCAACATGTACCTGCCTGCAGGTAAATTCGACCTTACCGCTGACCAGGTTCTGGAACTGCTGCTGGAGATCCGCAGCATGCTGGAAACCGAGCACAACAGCCTGTTTATCGAATACCTCGACAACCTGGTCATGAAAGTGCAGCTGTTCGGAATGCATTTCGCCGCGCTCGATATCCGGCAGGACAGCAATATCCACCATGCGTTGCTGGAGAATATTGCAGGCAGTTCTGATGCCTTCCCGGATCATTACAACAAGATGGGGGACCAGGAAAAAATCGGCCACCTTGTGGGGGCCCCCTCGCTCAACGATCTTTCCATGCTGGAAGATGAAGTACACCGCGACGTGATCGAAACAATGCGTGCAATTAAAAACATTCAGGCTTCCAATGGCGAAGACGGCTGTCACAGGTACATCATCAGTCATACCCGCACCGCGCTGGATATTTTTGAAGTATACGGCCTCTTCCGCCTGTCGGGATGGCAGGACAAGCAGATCACCATTGACATTGTGCCCCTGTTTGAATCCATCGAGGATCTTAAGAATGCCCCCGCTGTGATGCGTCAGCTTTACGAAACGGAAGCATACCGGGAACACCTGCGGAGCAGGAACGACATCCAGACCATCATGCTCGGTTTCTCCGACGGAACCAAGGATGGCGGTTTCCTGATGGCCAACTGGAGCATCTACAAGGCAAAGGAGGCCCTTACCGCTGTCGCCATGGAGTACGGTGTGCAGGTGGTGTTTTTTGATGGCCGCGGCGGACCGCCGGCAAGGGGCGGTGGACGTACCCACCAGTTTTATTCCTCCATGGGATCGAATATTGCCAACAAGGAGATCCAGCTGACCATCCAGGGGCAGACGATCAGTGCCAATTTCGGAACTGTGGAGACGGCACGCTACAATATGGAGCAGCTGATGCACGCCGGGGCCTGGAGTGATTTGTTTTCCGGGGGCAAACCAACCCTGACAAAAGATGAGGATGCCCTTATCGAAGCACTGGCCAGGGAGAGCTATGACGCATACAGCCAACTTAAGAATACTTCCAATTTCCTTGAATACCTCAATTTCGCCAGTCCGCTCCGATACTATTCAGAAGCCAATATTGGCAGCCGCCCCTCCAAGCGAAAACCCGGAAAGCTGAACCTCGATGACCTCCGTGCCGTGCCCTATGTCGGATCATGGAGCCAGCTCAAACAAAACCTGCCGGGATATTACGGGGTGGGCACCGCCCTGAGGAAGCTGGAAGAGGCAGGACACTGGAATGAGATCGCCGTGCTGTACAGGAATTCATCCTTTTTCAGGACCATCCTGGAAAACTGTGAAATGGCGCTCACAAAGTGCTTTTTCCCGCTTACGGAATACCTTTCTGCACACCCGGAATACGGTGGCCTGTGGAACATGATCCACGGTGAGTTCCAGCTTACAAGAGGTTACCTGCTTAAGCTCGCAGGTACCAGTGAACTGATGGAGCTGAAGCCAGTGAATAGAATGTCTATCCAGATGCGGCAGCGGATCGAACTTCCGTTGCTTACCATCCAGCAATATGCACTCGACAGGATCCGCGAAATTGAAGGGGTGAAAGGCGACGCAACTGCAAACGAGGCAGCAAAAAAAGATGCGGCTATGAAGGTTGCAGCTGCAAAGGATACAGAGAAAGAGTTTGCAAATGCAAAAGAGACAACGAAAGAGTTTGCAAATGCAAAGGATGCAGCAAAAGAGGGTTCAACTAAAGAAGGTACAGCAAAAGAGGGTACAGCTGCGAAGGACGGGCTGAACATGGAAGGTGACCGGAAAAACGTATACGAAAAACTGGCCATGCGCTGCTCGTTCGGAATCATAAATGCAGAGCGTAACTCAGCATAATAAGCAATATTTTTATACCTTTGGTTACCTGTCAGGTGCGGGAAAAGTTGCTGTCAGGCGGGTCTGACAAGTAAAATTTAAAAAATATCCGGATGAAAGCTGAAGAACTGAGGATTACCATCTACTCCTATGAAAATACCACGGAATTGCCGGGTATTGGTGCAGAACTGATCCGCCTGGCAAAGGAAGCTACGAAAAAAGCCTGGGCCCCCTACTCCCAGTTCCGGGTGGGCGCAGCGCTGGAGCTTGAAAACGGTGAGATCATCACCGGCAACAACCAGGAGAACATCGCCTTTCCTTCAGGCCTCTGCGCCGAGCGCGTGGCACTGTTCTATGCCGGATCTCAACACCCCGGCGTAGCCATCAAAAGGATCGCGTTGGCAGCATATGCCGACGGCAGGTTTGTCGCAAAACCGGTTTATCCCTGTGGCGATTGCCGCCAGGTGTTGCTTGAGCATGAAAACAGGGTGAAACAACCCGTGGAAGTGATCATGTACGGCGAAGACGAAATCAAACTGGTAAAAAGCGTCAGCGACCTGCTGCCCCTGCCCTTCGACTATAACCTCACGCCCTGATCTTCCTGCATTCCGACTATAACCTCGCGTACTGATCTTCCTGCATTCCGACTATAACTTTACGCCCTGATCTTCCCCGAAAAGATGAAAAATATCCCTGGCGGGAAATGGGGCAACAACCTCCAGCTGCGAATTCTTCACAGGGTGAAGGAACGATATGCGCCTGGCATGCAGACTGATTCCCCCGTCGCGGTTCGGCCGCCTTGCACCGTATTTCACATCTCCCTTGATCGGGCACCCGATGGCCGCCAGCTGTGCCCTGATCTGGTGGTGCCGGCCCGTCTCCAGCCTGATTTCCAGCAAATGGTACCGGTCGGAAGAGGCCAGGTACCTGTAATGCAAAACAGCGTGTTTTGCATCTTTGACTGCATTGGGATGACAATAGGATTTATTCTGTTTGGTGTTGCGTGTCAGGTAATGCTCCAGCGTGGCAGCCGTTGGATCCGGAATCGTGCCGACCACCGCCAGGTAGGTTTTCTCCACCTCTTTTTCCCTGAACAGGCTGGTCATCCTGCTCAGTGCCTTGCCTGTTTTTGTATACACCACCACACCACTTACCGGGCGGTCGAGCCGGTGCGGTATCCCCACGAAGACATTCCCGGGCTTGGCATCCCGCTCTTTCAGAAACCCTTTGAGCTTCTGGTCAAGCGACTCATCACCGGTCTGGTCGCCCTGGACAATGTCCGACACACCTTTATTGAGAACAACCAGGTGATTGTCCTCGTACAGCACTTCGATACCATACTTTTTCTGAAGGGACATGCAGCTTTGGCTTAAGTACTAGTACTGCTCGCGTTCGTTGGGAAAGTCGCCCGAACGCACATCTTCAATATAGGCCTTCACCGCCCCGTTGATCTCTGCGTTCAGGTTGTGATAGCGTCTCAGGAACCGTGGCGAAAATTCCTGCGTGATCCCCAGCATATCGTGGACCACCAGCACCTGTCCGTCGGTATGCATCCCTGCACCAATCCCGATGGTGGGGATACGCAGCATACCGGATACCTGTTTGCCCAGTTTGGCAGGTACTTTTTCCAGGACAATGGCAAAACAACCGGCCTTTTCCAGCTTCTGTGCATCCTTGATCAGCTTTTCCGCCTCCTCGTTCTCAGTGGCCCGAACCACGTAGGTCCCGAATTTGTGGATCGACTGCGGGGTCAGACCAAGGTGCCCCATCACCGGGATTCCGGCAGAAAGGATGCGTTCCACTGAATCCAGGATCTCCACACCACCTTCCAGCTTCACCGCACTTGCGCCGGTCTCCTTCATAATTCGCACCGCGGAGGCCAGTGCCTTCTTTGAATTTCCCTGGTAGGTACCGAAAGGCAAATCCACCACGATCAATGCGCGCCGGGTGGCACGCACAACGGAAGCGGCATGGTAGATCATATTGTCGGGGGTAATGGGCAGTGTGGTGTCAAATCCTGCCATGACATTGGAGGCTGAATCGCCCACCAGGATGATATCCACACCCGCCTGGTCCAGGATCCTGGCCATGGAAAAATCATAGCCGGTCAGCATGGCGATCTTCTCCCCCTTTAATTTCATCTCATGCAGCACATGAGTGGTCACTTTTCGAACGGTACTGTGAACTGACATAATCCTGTGTTTTTTTGCAAAGTACCGAATAAAATCCGGATTACGCAGCGAAAAATGGAAGAATTACTGCGTCAAAATGTCAGATATTCAGATTGAATATCCCGAACTCTGACACATGGCAGTGGGTCTGAGTGTCAATTTTACATAATTCAGCCGGAGAACAAAAGTGGCATAATCATTGACCAATAGTTGTCAGAACATTTGAAAACACACAAACAATAGTAATATGAGTAAAATAATTGGAATAGACTTAGGAACAACGAACTCTTGCGTTTCTGTAATGGAAGGAAACGAACCGGTCGTGATCCCCAACAGCGAAGGAAAACGGACAACTCCTTCTGTAGTTGCTTTTGTTGAGAACGGTGAGAGAAAAGTGGGCGATCCTGCTAAAAGGCAGGCGATCACCAATCCGAGTAAAACCGTGGCCTCTATCAAGCGATTCATGGGTGAGACCTATGACAGGGTAACAAAAGAGATCGAAAGGGTTCCTTTCAAGGTTATCAAGGGCGAGAACAATACACCGAGGGTTCAGATCGACGACAGGAAATATTCACCACAGGAAATCTCAGCCATGGTGCTGCAGAAGATGAAAAAAACTGCAGAAGATTACCTTGGCACTGAAGTAAAGGAAGCAGTGATCACGGTACCTGCCTATTTCAGTGACTCGCAGCGCCAGGCCACCAAGGAGGCCGGTGAGATCGCGGGCCTGACTGTCAAGAGGATCATCAACGAACCTACCGCCGCATCACTGGCATACGGACTTGACAAAAAATCTTCGGACCTGAAGATCGCGGTATTCGACCTGGGCGGGGGTACATTCGATATCTCGATCCTGGAACTGGGCGACGGCGTATTCGAGGTAAAATCCACCAACGGTGATACCCACCTGGGTGGTGATGATTTCGACCAGGTAATCATTGACTGGCTGGCGGATGAGTTCAAGAAAGACGAAGGTGTGAACCTTAAAAAAGATCCCATGGCACTGCAACGGCTGAAGGAAGCTGCCGAAAAAGCCAAGATCGAGCTTTCCAGCTCAACGCAGACAGAGATCAACCTGCCATATATCATGCCGGTGGACGGAATTCCAAAGCACCTTGTCAAGACATTGACGCGGGCGAAGTTTGAGAGCCTGGCCGACAAGCTGATCCAGGCAACTATTGAACCCTGCAAGAAGGCAATGAAAGACGCAGGATTGACCTCCTCCGATATCAACGAGGTCATCCTCGTGGGAGGATCCACCCGTATCCCCGCGATACAGAAAGTCGTGGAAGATTTCTTCAAAAAGGCTCCCTCCAAAGGAGTGAATCCCGATGAGGTTGTTGCCATAGGTGCAGCCATCCAGGGTGGAGTGCTTACAGGAGAGGTCAAAGACGTGTTGCTGCTCGACGTAACACCGCTTTCACTCGGTATCGAGACCATGGGTGGTGTGTCAACGAAACTGATCGAATCCAATACCACGATTCCGACCAAGAAGACACAAACCTTTACAACGGCAGCTGACAACCAGCCTTCTGTTGAGATTCATGTGCTCCAGGGAGAACGGTCCATGGCCAAGGACAACAAAACCATCGGGCGGTTCCACCTCGACGGAATTCCACCGTCACCACGTGGTATCCCCCAGATCGAGGTCACATTCGACATCGATGCCAACGGTATCCTGAATGTTTCGGCACGTGACAAGGGAACCGGGAAAGAGCAGAGCATCCGCATTGAGGCATCTTCCGGACTTACAGAAGATGAAATCGAAAAGATGAAGCAGGAAGCCAAGGCCAACGAGGAGTCTGACAAGCAGGTGAAGGAGCGTATTGAGAAACTCAATAACGCCGACAGCCTGATCTTCCAGTCGGAAAAACAGCTGAAGGAATATGGCGAGAAGCTCCCGGGTGAGAAAAAGGAAACCATCGAAGCTGCGCTGGGCAAACTGAAAGAAGCCCATAAGGCTGAAGACCTTGATGCCATTGAAGCTGCCACTGAAGAACTCAACAACGCATGGCAGTCGGCTTCGCAGGACATGTACAATGCCAGTCAGCAGCAGGGTGCGGAACAACCAACCGCAGATGCACAGGCAGGTGCCGGCGACGACAAGAAAGGCGGCGACGATGACGGCGAAGTCACAGATGTCGATTTTGAAGAGGTAAAATAACACCTGTTCATCATTATATAATCAATAACCACCAGGAGCCGGTCCTTCACAGGGCCGGCTCCTTTATTTCCGGCAAATGTCCGGACACGCCGGGGAACAGGCGGAAGCGCTAAAAAATGATTGGTATTTCAAAGTTTTTAGCAAGTCATGTGTATATTTAAAACATACTTGGAAGAACAATTCACCGTTACTAAGTATTAGAAAAGGAACAATTATGCGAACCCCAAATTTCATCCTCCTGGCATGCATGCTTGCCCCGGTCTGGCTGAACGGTCAAAATGCACTCGACAGCAATGGTCTGCGCACCGGGCCCTGGAAAGGCTATTATGCCGACAGCACCTTGCGGTACGAGGCTGTCTTCAGCAAGGGGAAACCCGTCGGGCTCATGAAAAGATATGATGCGCAAGGCTCACTCACCGCCACCATGGATTTCTATCCCGGCACCGACCGCTGTTTTGCTGAAACCTATTACAGCAACGGAAACCTGAAAACACAAGGAATTTATGATGACCGGCAGAAGGACTCCACCTGGCACTACATGGGATCCAATGGCACGGTAAGAATGATCGAGAATTATGACACAGGAACATTGTCGGGTGTTACCGAAACCTTTTATCCTTCCGGGGAACTTTCCAGGAGGCTCCATTACCGGGAAGGCGCCAGGCACGGCCCATGGATCCAATTTTTTGAAAACGGGGACACGATGCTGGTAAGCTCCTACCTGGATGGCATGCTTCATGGCCCCTACAACACCTTCTACCAGGGAAAAAAACAGCAGATATCAGGCACCTACTTCGAGGATGTAAAAGACGGTGACTGGAACTACTATTCCGAAGCGGGCGAACTGGTTTCGGTAATCAGCTACGACAAAGGAACAGTGCTCAATCCCGCAGAGCTGGAAAGGATATACGAAACCTTTATCAAACAGCTCGAAGCAACCGAAGGTACCATCCCCGACCCGGCACTCGGCTGGGAATAAAAATAAAAATGCGCAGGAACTCAACCACCTGCTGTACAAATTTGTTATCTCTCCATTAACCATTTGTCTGTGGGGATTGCTGCCGGCAGAAAGCTGTTGCTGAACAGGCACGCTTGCTAACGGATGCTGATGCTGGATGGGAGTTGCTGCTGAATAATACCAGGGCATCTGATTATTTGAACCATTCGGTTTAGGAACCTGCAGTACAAATTATTATCTTTAAAGTATGAAGAGAAATAGTATTGCCATAACCTGCATCCTGCTGCTTGTTTCCGGTCTCCAGGCCCAGCGCATCGCACCCGACACCTACTGGTTCTTCTTTGCGGACAAAGCCGGGAACGGTTACTCTGTCGACCAGCCGGAAGCATTCCTGACACAACGGTCCGTCGACCGCCGCGCCTGGCAGTCCCTTCCCGTGGATGCCTCCGACCTGCCGGTCACCTCAGTATATGTCGACAGCCTTGTTTCCCTCGGGCTGGATGTGCTGCATGTTTCGAAGTGGCTGAACGGCGTACTGGTGGAAAGCAGCAACACGCAACTTATTGACACGCTTCACAGGCTGTCCTTCATCGATACGGTGCAATGGGACCATACCAGGGAACCACGCTACTATCCGCCGGCTCCCTCGGGGAAACGGTTCGCGGATCCCCTGTCGGTCCCGCCCGACTTTCAGTACGGTTTATCCACGGAACAGGTCATGCAACTGAATCTTGATTACCTCCACGAGCAGGGATATACCGGGAACGGGGTGACTATCGCCGTGCTGGATGCCGGTTTTTACCGCATGCCGTTGTTGCCGGCCTTCGAAGTGGCCTATGCCAACGGCCAGGTGATCGCCGGAAAGAGTTTTGTGCAGCAGATCGCTGGTGTGTATGAAGCACACTCCCATGGCATGAGCGTCAGTTCCATCATCATGGCCAACTGGCCCGGGAACCTGGTGGGTGCAGCGCCGGATGCCTCCCTTGCACTGGCCCTTACCGAAAATCCCTATTCCGAAACCCGGGTAGAGGAATATGCATGGATACAGGGAGCAGAATGGGCCGACAGCCTGGGATCCGATATCTTGAACACATCGCTGGGATACACGGAGTTCGACGATTCAACAACAAATTTCACCTACGAAGACATGAACGGAAAAACAGCGCATATCTCCGTGGCCAATGGCATGACTGCTGCAAAAGGGATGGTCAGCGTCACCAGTGCCGGAAATTCGGGCAACGATCCATGGCATTATATCGGTGCTCCTGCCGATGCCACCGACATCCTTTCCGTGGGCGCAGTCGACCAGGCAGGAATGCTGGCTGCATTCAGTTCGAGGGGACCCACGTTCGATCACCGGATCAAACCCGAGGTCTCCGCCATGGGTGCACTTACCGCAGTGCAAGCCACAGACAGCACTGCGAGACTGGGGTATGGAACCTCCTACTCTTCGCCCATGATTGCCGGAGCTGCAGCAGTGCTCTGGCAGGCCTACCCCGCCCTTACCTCCACAGAGCTGATGCGCTGGATCATTGAGTCAGGCGACCGCTACGGGGCACCCGACACACGATACGGCTACGGCATCCCCAGTTTCAGGGCAGCATTCTGGGCCATCACCTCCACGGGAAATGCATCGGTAACAGGTCAGCTGAAAGCCTATCCAAATCCCTTCACCAGCCATCTCTTTATTGAGGCCCCCGGCGACCTGGGCGGCATGTACCACATGCAGCTATTCGATATCCAGGGCAGGATCATATATGATGCAGAAATCAGTGCACCGGGAAGGACCGACCTCCCGGAAAGCATCAGGCCCGGGATCTATATCCTGCAGTTGCGCAATGGTACCGAATATTTCAGAACCCGAATCATCAGGCGCTAATGGCTGTGGAAAGCATCACACTCAGTACCCTCAACAGGCAGATCAGGGAAGCCACGCAACAGGCCTTCCCTTCCCCTGTTTGGGTGGTTGCTGAAATACTGGAGCTGCATATCAACAGATCCGGTCACTGCTACATGGAACTGATCGAAAAGTCGGAAACCGACAATAAAATCGTTGCAAAGAGCCGCGCAACGGTCTGGGCGTTCAAATTCAGGATACTCCGCCCTTATTTTGAATCCACCACGGGTTCTCAGTTGCAGGCCGGCATCAAAGTACTCCTCAGGGCCGAGGTCTCCTTCCATGAATTGTATGGCCTCAGCCTGAATATCACTGACATCGATCCGGGATATACCATGGGTGACCTGGCCAGGAAAAAGAAGGAGGTACTCGACAAGCTGGAAGCCGCAGGGGTTATGAACATGAACCGCGACATACCCCTGACCGAGGTACCGCAGCATATTGCCGTGATCTCCTCGGAGACCGCGGCCGGGTTCGGCGATTTCATGGATTCACTGGTGAACAACAGCTACGGATTCGGATTCCGGGTCTCTGTATTCCCGGCCATCGTCCAGGGCGACGCAGCTGAAAAGTCCATGATCCGCGCCCTGGAACAGGTTTATGCCATGGAAGCAGCATTTGATGCAGTGGTACTGATCAGGGGAGGCGGTTCGCAGGCCGACCTGGACTGTTTCAACGGGTATGACCTGGCTATGAATATCGCGCAATTTCCGCTGCCGGTGCTGACAGGCATCGGGCACGAGCGTGACGAAACCATTGCCGATTTGGTGGCCAACAGGAGCCTGAAAACCCCGACTGCCGTGGCTGAATTTCTCGTGGACCGCCTGGTTGACTTTTCAGACAAATTGTCCCGGCTGCAGGAACGCTTCAGCCAGTCCATCCAGTGGATCATCAACCAGGAACGGACCTCGCTGCATCAATCCGCCACCAACCTGCACCACCTGGCCAACCATTATATGACCAGGGAGAAGCACCAGTTGTCTGATTTCAGAAAAAGCACCGAATCGTCTGTAAAGACCATCATCCACAGGGAACGTTCGGCACTGAACGACCACCTCAACCGGTCGAAATACCTGCGCAGGTCACTGTTCGAATACAGGCGGCGCGACCTGCATCAGCTGGCAGAAAAAAAATACCGGGTGATTGCAGAAAAACTATCCACCGAAAAAGAGCAGCTGAAAGGATTTGAACGATCACTCGAACTGCTGCGTCCCGAAAAGGTCCTGGCCCGCGGGTACAGCATTACCTATTCGGAAGGGAAAGTCATCAAGTCGGTCAGGAATCTCAGCACTGGCTCCACCATCGAGACCCGCCTGGCGGACGGAACCATTGAAAGTGAAATCAAAAGCACCGGGAAAAAACCATAACACAGTACAATATGGCAGAAAATGAAATCACCTACAAAGCAGCGATTGCGGAAATCGAGTTGATCCTCGGGAAGATCGAAGAAGGGGAACTGGACGTTGATGAGCTCACCGAAAACGTGAAGCGCGTCACGAAACTCCTCAACATCTGCAAGGAAAAACTTCAGAAAACCGAGACCGAAGTCAACAAAATTCTCAGCGAGGAGGATTGATTATTCGTCGTGCTGCATCGCCTGCTGCATCGGCTTCCCGACAGTCTTCCGCACTGTCTTGAGCACAAGGTTGTTCATCGGATTGGGCGCAAATCCGCTGATCTCCGCAGGCACAAACCGCACCACCTTATCGTAGTAAAGCGGCACGACCGGGGCCTCTGCCACCACGATGCTGTCCATCTTGCTGTACAGCGCTGCACGTTTCCCGGGGTTTGCCTCCCTGATGGCCTGGTCATATAACCTGTCGAACTCACCGGATGAAAACCGTGTATAGTTGGGACCTTCCGGGGCAAAATTCTTTGAATGGAACAGGGCCATGTAGTTTTCCGCATCGGCATAATCGGCAATCCATGATCCGCGAAAGAATTGCAGGTTGCCGTTGGCCACCATGTTCCTGAAGGCACCCCCCGTACTGACAGATATTTCAATGTCCATCCCGATCTTTCCCAGCTCGAACTGGATATATTCACACAGGTCCAGGTAGTCCGATGTGGTGGTAAGCAGCACAGGCGGCAGCCGCTTTTCACCTGTGAAGCCGGCTTCCCTGATCAGTTCCCGGGCCCGGTCGGGCCGGTAGCTGAAACCACTTCCCTCCCCGAGGTGGCCCGGCAATCCGGGCGGGATCATCCCTGCCGTGGCAGCATACCCCAGGTTATTGCGCAGGTATTTCATCATCTTTTCGCGGTCGAATCCATAGTTGACCGCCATGCGGATCCGCTTGTCAAGAAGAATATGCTCCTCTCCTTCTGCCGGTTCCTGGAGGATGCCGAGGTACTCCGTATTCAGGTAGGGCATGCTGATCAGCCTGATCCTGCCGCTGTATGCAGGATTGAGGGTTCCGGAGCGGGTGAGCAGTTCATCCTTGTAAGCGGGGTGCACCCCCGAGAGAAAATCCAGGTTTCCCTTCAGAAACTCCAGGAATTCACTCTGCTTGTCCTTGATGAAGGAGATGGATACCGCCTCCAGGTAGGGCAGCCGGTTTCCCGCATCGTCCTTCTCGAAATAGCCGGGGTTCTTCAGCAGGATCAGCTTCTCGTCGGCACTCCAGGACCTGAACACGAAGGGTCCCGTACCCACCGGTGCATGTGCGAAATCAGCACCGGGATGTTCCACCACCTCTTCGGGCACTACCGAGCAGTAAGGCATGGCGAGGATGGAGAGAAAAGGCGGGAAAGGTGTCGAGAGCCGGATCCTCAGGACCGAGTCGCTCAAGGCGGTGAAGCTGTTGACGGAATCAGCATATTCAAAGATCCAGCTTCCGGGGGAAGCCACTTCAGGATCGAGGATCCGTTCAAAGCTGTAGACAAAATCGTGTGCGTTCACGGTACGCTGCTGCTCCCCGAGGAAAGGGGAATCATGGAACCTGACATCGTCGCGTAGCCAGAAAGTGTATTCCATTCCATCATCCGACACCAGCCACCGGTGGGCGATACAGGGTTCCACATTCAGCGCATTGTCGAGCTGCACCAGTCCGTTAAACACCTGGCTCACCGGCCAGATGATGGTCTGGTTGCGGGCATATGCCGGATCCAGCGTGGTGATCCCCTTGGATTCATTGTACCTGAACACCTTTGCGTGCTGGTCGGATTCCGAAGGACCGGAACAGGATGCAAAGAAGACGACAAAGATCCATATGGTATGTTGAAAGCGCAGCATCGTTTTATTTCAGGTATCGCCCGATGGTCTCGATCAGGGATTTCACCTGGAGTGGTTTGCTGATATAATCATCGCACCCGGCCTCCAGGCTCTGGTCGCGCTCACCCGACATGGCGTAAGCAGTCTGTGCAATAATGGGCAGTGCAGGATCTTTCTCCTTGATGATACGGGCGCATTGGTAGCCGTCGATTTCCGGCATCCTGATGTCCATCAGGACCAGGTCCAGGCTTTCCCGGTGCTTCTCGAAGAGCTTCAGGGTCTCTTTCCCGTCCCTGGCATGTATCAGCGCAACATTTGTATGTTTCAGCACTTCGGAAATCAGGCTGAAATTTGAGCTGTCGTCCTCGGCCACCAGGATCTTTCGTCCCTGCCATTGGGTATTCACACTTACACCGAGGAAATCCACGGGTGCAGACTTCACATGGACTACATCTGCCGGAAGGGTGAACCAGAATTCAGATCCCGCATTTTTTTCCGAAACAACACCTATCGTCCCGCCCAGGAGTTCGGTCAGGTTCCTGGATATGGCCAGTCCGAGTCCTGTACCTCCATATAGTTTTGCGCTGGATCTGTGTCCCTGTCTGAACCGGTCAAAGATGACCCCATGGTGTTCTTCCGAGATGCCAACACCGGTATCCTTCACGTAGATGCGGACCATCTTATCGGCAGATTGGGAAATACCCACTTCGATAAATCCTTCCTCGGTAAATTTCACCGCATTGTTCAGCAGGTTGGAAAGGATTTGTTTTACCCTGAAAGGATCTGTTGCGAGGGTCAGTTTGCGATCGGGCCATTTCCAGTTCAGCCTGAGTTCCAGGTGCGGCTTATCCATCCGGTCGAGATACTGGCGGAACATCGCCATCTGTTCCTTCAGGAGCTCATTGATATGACAGTCCTGCTTGTTGATCTTGATTTGTCCCGCCTCGATCTTGGAGATATCGATGATATCATCTATCAGGTGCATCAGGTTCTCGGCGCCCAGGTTGATCTGTGCAATAAACTCGCTGCGCTCTTCCTTGCCCAGGCTACTGTCGTTCAACAGGTCGGAAAACCCAACGATGGCATTCATCGGCGTACGGATCTCGTGCGACATATTGGAAAGAAATGCTGTCTTCAGGCGATCGGATTCCTCCGCCTTTTCCTTGGCCTCAAGCAGGTTTCTTTCTGTCTCTTTTCGCTCGCTGATGTCCTTGAAAATAACTACGATGGACTCCGGCTCCCCGTTATTGTTGTAGATGGCACCCGTCGAAACCTCAGAATCAAAACTGGTCCCGTCGGCCCTGTGGATTTTGAATTCCAGGTTTTTGAGGTACCCTTCTTCCCAGGTTTGCTTGAATTTGCGCAGGGCGGTCCGCCAGTGGTTTTTCCCTATAAAATGAAAGATATTCTGACCGATCACAGGTTCGTTGGTAATATGCAGCGTCACAAGCAGGCTGGTGTTGTAGTCTGTAACGATCCCGTTCCTGTCCACAACAATGATCGGATCCGGGGAAGATTCAAAGATCCTCCTCTGTTTTTCCTGGCTCTCGCGTAAGTTGTCCTGGTCGCGTTTCCTTTCCACTGCCAGGGCAATCTGGTCACTTACAAATTCCAGTATCCGCACATCCTCGGAGGTATACACAATCTCTTCATTATAGGACTGCACTACGAACACGCCTATGATCCTGTTGTCGGTTTTCAGCGGCACGCCCAGCCAGCTGACACAGGGTGCCCCCACCGGCTCGATGTGTCCCTCCTCTGTGAGCTGTTTCTCCCGTTCAGCATCGATAAGCTGGGCCTTGCGGGAGCTCAGCACATAGCCTGTAAGGGTTTTTCCTGCAGGGAACTCGGTGTAAGAATCCACCTCATCCCTGTGAAAAGGCAGGGTAAGCATGTTGGTCTCCTCATCGTACAATGCCAGGAAGCAGTTGGTGGTATCGACGATCTTGCCAAGGTATTCCCGGATCTTCTCATAGAGCTGGTCCAGGTTCACCGTTGTGTTCACAGCATTGGAGATGTTGAAAAGGGTCCGCTGGATCTCTTCGTTTCGTTTGCGTTCAGAAATGTCTTCGTGTGTACCGATCAGCCGGAGGACCTTCCCCTGTGCATCCCGATCCACAACCTGACCCCTGCCGGAAATCCATTTATAGGACCCGTCCTTACACAACAACCTGAACTCAATCTCGAATGATTCCTCACCACTGTTGATGGATTGCTCAACATGCCGCAGTGCTTTTTCCCGGTCCTCCTCATGCAGCAGGCGATGCCAGGTCTCCAATTCACGTGGAAGTTCGTCGGGGGCATACCCAAGCATCCTGAAGTAGATGGGTGAATAAAACACCTTGTTCTCCTGCAGGGTCCAGTCCCAGTATCCCAGGCTGGTTGCCTCAATGGCAAGTTTCAGGCGTTCTTCGCTCTTGTTGATCGCTTCACTGGCCTTTTTCGCTTCCGTGATATCCCGTGCAATGGCAAGAACCGAGCGGATGTCATTCCCGTCGTCAAATTCAGGAAACAACCGCCATTCAAATGAGACTACGGAATCGCCCTTATCGAAGTCAAACTCGTATGTATGGTTTTTTCCGGTCCTGAACACCTCATCAATCGCCTTTTCCCAGAAAGTAACCATATCAGCAGGAAAGATTCCCATTTCTGCATGGCTCCTGTTAAGAAACTGTTTGAGGGGCATGCCCAGAAGGCCCTCCACACGTTTGTTGACATAGGTATGCCTGTGCCCGGAATCAAAACGCATGATGATGTCGGGGGAATTTTCTGCCAGGTTCCTGAAATGCTCCCGTGATTTCTGCAGGGACTCCTCCATCTCCTTCTGCTCCTGGATATCCCGGATCACCAGGATGTACCGGGAAGCGGGGCCCAGGGCAAAACGCGACAAGGTGTTCTCTGTCCAGAATACCTCGCCGCTCTGGCGCTGGTTACTGCAGAGGAAGGTGACTGACTTCTGTGTTTCAAGTGCTTCTGAAACCTCTTTAATGCGATCGGCGCAATAACTGCTGTCTCCTTTTGTAACTTCTGCTATTACCTCATCGTGGTCAGCGTCTTCACGCATTCCGAATATGACAGGTATACTCCTGTTAAAATCCAGGATTTGGTACCTTTCCGGATCGATCAGCAACATACCATCCTGGACTGTATTGAATATGGACCTGTACTTGGCTTCGGAAGCTTCCAGTTCCCCCTTGAACATTCTGCTCTGCTTGAGTACCTTGCCATATTTCTGGGAAGAATAGACTGTTGGCACCAGCTTAACCAGGTGACTTTTCAGAAGGTAGTCCCACACCCCTCTCTTGAGGGTTTCAGCTGCTTTATGCTCATTTTTCTCACCCACCAGGTAGATCAGGGGGATGTGAAAGGCGATGCGGCTGTGTATAGTTTCAACGGCATTCCGAAGCATATCCGGAAGGTCGAAATCGGCAATGACCACGTCAGGGTCCCCGGTTTCCAATTGCTTTTCAAGCCCTGCAATATCCTTGCACTTATTGTAATGCGGATCGTAATTGCCATTCTTAAGATGCCGTACGATCTCATCCACAAGATCTTCATCCAGGTACCAGAAGCAAATATTGATTTTCAGGCCGGCCATTTAATGAGAAAAAGGTTGATTCCGACCGAAAAATAGTACATTTTTATGATTTATGTGGCGTAAGTTACGAACAGATCAGAACTTAATTTTCATGGCAAGCATTACATGTCTGCCTGCCTGCGGAAAATAGCCGTCCATATACATCTCTTCTCCTTCAGAATAGTACCTGTAGAGCCATGCGTTGGTTTCATAGCGTGTGTCCAGCATATTGGCAACAAGCACACTGAATCCCAGTTCGCCCGCCCATTCAGGGTAAAGAGAATAGCTTACCCTCAGATCATTCACGAAATAGGGGTCAATGGAATATTGCGCTGTCTCTGTATTATCGATAAACTGCCTGCTCACATATTTCGAGAGGATACTGAAGCGCAATCCCTGAAGGGGCCTGTATTCAATCTGTCCGGAAGTGACCACCGAAGGAGAATAGGCGAGGGTGGAATTGCCGATGTATTCCTCCACCTGGAAGGGCTCGCTTTCGGGATCCGACCAATAGTCCCAGTTATCCACGTAATTGACAAAGTCCCTGATCCTGTTCCGGCTGAATGCCGCTGTACCTTTCAGGATAATCTTGTCCTGGAAATTGTACCCGGCTTCCAGTTCAATTCCTGTCCGGTAACTCTCCGACACATTGGTCATTACGGGATATCCCACTTCGTTGATCTGACCTGTAAGCACCAGCTGGTCTTCATACTCCATATAATATAACGTAATTCCGGTCTGCAAGGATCCTTCACCGTAGGAATACCCTGCCTCGAAATCATTCAGTGTTTCGGGCACCGGTAAACGGCCCTGCGGGGCATCTGTATAATTGTTCCGGTTGGGTTCCCGGCTTGCACGCGCATAGGAGAAGAAGGCGCGCTGTCCGGGCGCCGGTATGTAATTCAGTCCTGCCTTGGGATTGAAAAACAGGTACCTGTGGTCTTGCGTTACCACCCGGTTTTCGGCGTCTGTACCACTTATATCATGGTAGATACCCCGCAGCTGGAAGTCCAGGAAACCGGTAAAACCGTTGCCTATTTCCTGGTAGTATTTGCCATACACATTCCAGTCGGTCTTGATTCCAACACCTTCGTACCACTGGTGACCGGGTTCGTTCCCGCCCATATACTGCGCCCAGGTGACCCTGCCAAAATGCAGACCGTCGTACCGGTTCCATCCGCCGCCCAGGATCATGCTGGTATTTTCCCTTTCATACGTAAGGGAAGCGATGGCGCCGTAAAAATCATTGTCGAGCCATTTTCTCCGCACCAGGTCGGTGGTGGTGATGGTATCGCTCCCTGTAATTGCAGGCACCATGCCATAAAATCCGAAGTCCTGGTCCTCCTCATACTGCTCGTAATACCCGTTCCCCCAGGTATAATGCAGGGCCGCATTCAGGTGCAGACTGGCGGAAAGCTCCCTGGAAAAATGCAGCTGGTAATGCACCTGGTCGTAATGGTCCACCTGGTTGTCGTAGTATGCTGTCTGACCGGAGGTGTCGGTATAGGCCCCCATCTCATTGAAGGTACGGTCGGAAGAAAGCAGGTAGGATGGCACACCGCCCCACGACTGGTACAATTCCTCGAATCCCCCGAACGTGATGAATTTCAGGCTGGTTTTTGCTGCGTACCACCCGGCAGAAAGGTAATACGACTGCAGGTCGGTCCACGACCTGTCAATATAGCCATCGGAATGGAGATCGGAAAGCCTGAAATCCACCGCAAACTGGTCGTTGATCAGTCCCGTTCCTGCAGCCACGGTGTGCCTGAACGTATTGAATGATCCGGCTGTTGCGTCATAACTGGCGTACGGATCCTTGTTCAACAGGCTGGTCTGCATATTCACGGTTGCCCCGAAAGCAGCAGCACCATTGGTGGAAGTGCCCACACCCCGCTGGATCTGAATCTGCTCGGTGGAGGAGGCGAGGTCGGGGAGGTCTACCCAGAATACGCTGTGGGATTCCGCATCATTCAACGGGATCCCATTGATGGTTACATTGATCCTGTTGGCATCCGTTCCGCGGATTCGCATAGAGGTATAGCCGATGCCATGACCGGCATCCGAGGAGGTGATCAGCGATGGGGTGAGGCTGACAATATAGGGAATGTCCTGCCCGAAATTCCGCTCCGCGATCTCTTCCCTGTCGATGTTTACATAGGCCATGGGGGTCTTCTTCCCGGCCCGGAGTGCACTGATCGTCACCTCTTCACCCAGGTAGGGTAACGGTTCGAGCACAATAGTGCCCATGTCCTTGTCTTCGTCCAGGTAAACAGTCTTGTTTTTGGTCCCGTACCCGACAAAAGAAAAACTGATGCGGTAGGATCCCCGTGGAAGATTCTCGAGGGTGAAGCGGCCCGCTGCATTGGTAACCGTGCCGACATTCATGTGTTCAAGGTAAACGTTCGCTCCTGTAACGGGTTCTTCTTCTGCATTCACAACCTTGCCGGTAAGCACGTGTTGCCCACTGAGTTGCATAGCTGCAATCATGCAAAGAAGCCCGGTAAAAACCTGCTTTCTCATGATAATAAGTTTTTGATAATTCACATTAAATGCAATTCCCTTCGCCGGCATTACCCGGATCAGGTGCTAAGGGTATGATCTCAGCCTGTTATTTAAGGCACCCCCTTAGTGAAATTACATCACAAAGGTAAAAAGTATTTTTGGGAATGAAAACCTAATGAAAAGTTAAAACACTTTTTTTCCCATCTTTGCGTTATCAATATTATCAGGCAGAGAACTATATTACCTGGCAGAGAACTATATTACCTGGCAGAGAAACTGAATACCGTGCTAAGAAAGACTTTTATCCTGTTATTACTGGCCGGGGCCACAGCGCTCCTCTACCATTGCCGTCCGGAACGGATGTACATCGAAGAAAACGATGCGAAGCTGCAATTCAGCCTCGACACGGTTTATTTTGACACGATCTTCACCACGGTGGGTACCACCACCAGGAGTTTCCGCGTATACAATCCCCATTCGCGGTTTATAAAGATCGAGGACATCCGGCTGGCAGGCGGCGACAATTCCGTATTCCGTATCAATGTGGACGGTCAGCCGGGAAAACAATTCGAAAACTACGAGATCGCCCCGAATGACAGCATGTATGTGTTCGTGGAGGCTACGCTGGATCCGAACCAGTCCCCTGATATCCTGCGCATCCAGGACTCCATCACTTTCTCTGTCAACGGTAACTTCCAGGATGTGGACCTGGTGGCCTGGGGTCAGGATGTGCACATGTTACGGGACAGTGTGCTGGACTATTCCACCACCTGGGTAGCTGACAAGCCCTACCTGATCATCGATGGCATCCTCGTGGACACCCTGCAGGAACTGGTCATTGAAGAAGGTGTAAAAATTTACATGCACCGCGATGCGGGCATTTTCATAAAAGGATCCCTGAAGATGAACGGTTCCCTGGAGAACCCGATCGTGGTACAGGGCGACCGCCTGGAGCGTGAGTTCCAGGACGATCCCGGGTATCCCGGACAGTGGTTCGGTATCTATTTTGCTCCCGGCAGTTACAGCAATGTGATCGACAATGCACTGATCATCAACGGGACGTTCGGTCTCTGGGCAGATTCTGTAGTTAATTTTGACGCGCCCGTGCTTACGATCAAAGATACCGAGATCAACCGCATGAGCTACGATGGAATCCTGGGCCGGGGCACCACCATCGAGGCGGTCAACACGGTTATCGGTGACTGTGGGAACAGCTGCGTGGAACTGCTTTACGAGGGCTCTTATTCCTTTAACCATTGCACACTGGCCAATTACTGGCCACAATGGGCCTCCAACAGGAAAACCCCGGCACTGTATATTGCCAATTATTTTGCATACCAGGACTCCCTGGGTGAGGTCATTGTAGTCACCCGTGACATCGAAAAGGCCGAATTCACCAACAGCATCATCTATGGATCAAGGTCCAATGAAATCCTTGTGAGCAAATCCGATGAGGGAATATTGAATTATAAGTTCGACAAGGTGCTGGCCAGGCTGGACGAAACCGTGTACGATTACAACTTCGATCCCAACTTCATCGGGATCATCAACAACGAGGACCCGTTGTTCGATTCGCTGCGCGTGAGTTACGAACTCGACACCCTCTCCCCTGCTATCGACCAGGGACGGCTGGAATATGCCATCGGGGCGGACCTGGACAAAAAGGGTGATTTCCGCACCGCCGACGAGGCCCCCGACCTGGGAGCTTTTGAAAGAATCGAGTAGCTGTGCTTCGATTGACTGGTTTGGGAGATCGCATGGCATGGAAGATTACATGGTGTGGGAGATGCCTGGAATGCGAAATTACTTGGTGTGGGAGATCGCATGGCATGGAAGATTACGTGGTGTGGTAGATCGCATGGCATGGAAGATTTCGTGGTGTGGGAGATGCCTGGAATGCGAAATTGACAGGTGTGGGAAATTGACAGGTGTGGGAAATTGACAGGTGTGGGAAATTGACAGCATCTGGATTCTGTTTTTTGCCATTACGGTGTATACAGACCGAGATTTTCTGCTCCCGGCACATTAACCTCCTGAAGGGACCTTTTCTCCGGCATGCACTCCGTTACTGACCTGCAGGTGCCGGAATCTCCCTGTGGCTGAGCAATTTTTATCCTGAATGCAGCGTGCACCGGCACCTGGGCATCCATGCATCAAACTTCAGCCTGCAGGGGTTGCCTTTATAGTTCAACCAAACACCATGATGAAACTGCACCTTGTCTTCCTGCTCATACTGACTGCCTGTTTTCCGGAGCCGGCTGCTGCGCAGTCCGGGCGCGAGCATTGCGTGTTGTTTTATAATGTTGAGAACCTCTTCCACCCATCGGACGACAGCGCGGCGGGTGATGATGACTTTACCCCCGAAGGGGTCAGAAGATGGAATTTCTTCCGCTACAACCGTAAGATCGCTGCCATTTGCAAGGTGATCCTGGCGGTAAATGGCTGGGAGCCGCCCGACGCAGTCTGTTTCAGCGAAATCGAGAACAGGGAGGTCCTTGACGATATCATCTTCCACCCTTTGCTGCTGGGACAACAATACCGGCCGTTGCACCGTGACGGTCCAGATCACAGGGGGATCGACGTGGGCATCATCTACCGGGAAGACAGGCTGCAGTGCATTGACACAGCCTGGCTGGAGATCCGCGACACTGAAGGTGAACCGGTCCGCACACGGGAGATCCTGGCCGCAACATTCCGGTTAAGGACAACCGGTGATACAGTGGTGGTCTTCGCCAACCACTGGACCTCCAAGTATGGCGGTGCAGTGGAGACAGAGGAAAAGCGGTTGTGGCAGGCCCGAACGCTGGGAGCATATATTAACACCCTGCTGCAAGCTGTGACAACTGAAGCCAGACCGTCAGGGTTACATAACAGGCATAGAACAGACAGGATGCAAGGGATCAGCGTGATTGCAGGCGGTGACCTGAACGATCTCACGGGTTCGGCACCGGTACAGATGCTCACGGATGTATTTCAACTGGAAGAGGTACTGCCCGGGGTGGCTCCAGAGACCGGTACCCGTCAACGTTTCCGCTCCTCTTTCTCCAGAGCACAACACTCCGTCACCGGGATTCACCCCGTCACCACAGGTCCGTCAGCGCCATACGCATCCTATAAATACCAGGGGAACTGGGGATCAATCGATCATGTGTTTGTCAGCGGAAGATTGCGTGCTGAACATTGCCGGGCCACGGTTTTTACCCATCCGCTGTTACTCGAAAAAGACATGAAATACACGGGCGAAAAACCATTCAGGACCTACAACGGTTTCAGCTACCACGGCGGGGTCAGCGATCACCTTCCGCTGCTCCTTCATTTCGTGGTGCCGGACGACCGGGAGGACGACCGGAAGCTTGATCAGTAGTATGATCAGCAGTATTTCCAGCAGTATTTCCAGCAGTACGATCAGTAGTATGACCAGCAGTATTTCCAGCAGTATTTCCAGCAGTATTTCCAGCAGTATGATCAGTAGTATGACCAGCAGTATGATCAGGGGAGGATTCATGACCACGTGCCGGGGGATTGACCACCTTTAACCCCAGCTCCTCAGCCTTCTTCAGTAGCATCTCGTAGGCCGGCTGGAATGCATTGGGAATCTCCCCGTCCAGGATCGCCTCCTTGATGGTATTTTTCATGATCCCGATTTCCCTTCCCGGTGCGATACCGAAAATATGCTGGATATCATCACCGCTGACGGGCGGCTGGAAATTCCGTACATGGTCCTTTTCCTCGATCTCCGTGATCTTTTGTCGCACGATGCCAAAATTCTCCAGGTGCCGCCGCACGGTGCGTTCATTTTTCGATGTGATGTCTGCTTCGCACAGGGTCATCAGGTCATCGATCTCATCCCCGGCATCAAAAATCAGCCGCCGCACAGCCGAATCGGTGACGGTCTCCTGCGAAAGCACAATGGGCCGCAGGTGCAGCTTTACCAGCTTCTGCACGTATTTCATTTTCTCATTCAGGGGAAGCCGCATCCGCTTGAAGATCCCCGGGATCATTTTAGCCCCGATGAAGTCGTGTGCATGGAAGGTCCACCCGATCCCCGGTTCAAACTTTTTAGTGGCCGGTTTTGCCACATCGTGCAGAATGGCTGCCCAGCGCAGCCAGAGGTCATCGCTTCGCTCTGCCAGGTTGTCCAGCACCTTCAGGGTATGCAGAAAATTGTCCTTGTGCCTGATCCCGTTCTTCGACTCCACCCCCTTCAATCGGTACAGCTCAGGCAACACCATCTCCAGCAGCCCGCACTTGTCCAGCATCAGGAATCCCCTGCCCGGACTGTCGGCCATGATGATCTTGTTCAGTTCATCGGTGATCCGCTCCTGTGAAATGATCCGGATACGCTCGCGTGTTTCGCGGATCGCGTTGAAGGTATCCACCTCTATATGAAAACCCAGTCGCGTTGCAAACCGTATCCCGCGCAACATTCGCAGCGGGTCATCCGAGAAAGTGGTTACCGGATTCAGCGGGGTCCTGATGATCTTTTGCTGTAAATCTTCCCGTCCGTTGAAGGGGTCCAGTACATTGCCGTAGGTAGCCTTGTTGAGTGAAATGGCCAGGGCATTGATGGTAAAGTCCCTCCGCAACTGGTCATCCTGCAGGGTTCCGTCTTCAACAATGGGTTTCCGTGAATCCCGCCGGTAGGATTCCTTTCGTGCTCCCACAAATTCCAGCTCCAGTTCCTTGTGCCTGACCATTGCAGTGCCGAAATTCTTATACACGGCAAGGCTTGCCTTTTTTCCGAGCGCTTCCTTCAGCCGGCTGGCCATGTCGATCCCGCTTCCCACCACCACGACATCGACATCCTTTGCCTCCCGGGGAGGTTTGCCCAGCAGGATATCCCGCACAAATCCGCCGATCACATAGGTTTCCAACCCCTGCTCGTCAGCGATCGCAGCGATCGTATCAAACTCCGGGTGCACAAGGTATTCTTTCAGGTTCTGCATATCCTGCAAAAGTACGCAAAAAAGAGGAGGGCAGGGAAAAGGTGCAGGTGGAAATATTAAAAAGGATCGGCTCACCCGATGCCGGCACAGAAAGTGAAGGGAAGCACAACAGATCGTCCGAATCGAACCCGGGGCAGATGCCTGTCCGGGAGGATAGCCTGTCCGGGAGGATCAGCAGGACCGGGAGGATGCCTGTCCGGGAGGATCAGCAGGACCGGGAGGATCAGCAGGACCGGGAGGATCAGCAGGACCGGGAGGATCAGCAGGAACCGGGAAAGGCGAAGCATTCAGCAAAGAACAGAAGTAAATGTTTAAGTGTGTTTCGGCAAGCAACCGGGCCTGTGTAAAGCAGGAATATTTACTATTTTTACAAAAAATACTGTTATGGCCCGGACAATTAGTATCACCCTATTGATCATTTTAACCAGTTGCCAGATGAAGAAAACCGAAGTTGACCTGCTTGTAAAGGATGCCACCGTCTACACCGTGGATGATGTGTTTACAGTTGTGGAGGCTTTTGCAGTGAAGGACGGCAGGATCCACGATACAGGCAGTGTTGCTGAAATGGAGAAAAAGTACACTGCAGGAGCGGTTCTTTCCCTGGAGGGGAAATTTGTCTACCCGGGATGGAACGATGCACATTGTCATTTCATTGGTTACGGGGTTTCCCTGAACCAGGTGGACCTGTCAGGAACCACCTCGGTGGAGGAGATCATCGAACGGTGCCGGGAATTTGCAGCAACCCGCACGGGTAGCTGGATCACCGGGCGGGGATGGGACCAGAACGACTGGGAGGGAGGGTCTTTCCCTGACAAATTCCTGCTGGATACGTTTTTCCCGGATACCCCGGTATTGCTCAAGCGGATCGATGGTCATGCGGCATGGGTAAACTCAAAGGCCCTGGAAATCGCCGGTGTGAATGGAAACAGCAGGATTGAAGGGGGTGATGTGCTGATGAAGAACGGTGCCCCCAGCGGGATCCTTATCGACAATGCCATCACCCTTGTTGAAAAGGTGATTCCAAAACCGGGAAAGGAGGAACTGGTTTCCGGGATACTGAAAGCGCAGGAGCACTGTTTTGCTGTTGGACTTACCTCTGTTTCCGACGCCGGGTTATCCGCACAGGAGGTGCAGCTCATCGATTCGCTTCAGCAACAAGGCACTCTTAAAATGCGGATCAACGCATGGCTTGAACCTTCAGAAGAAAATTTTAACACATATATAGAGAGAGGGGTGCAGCAAAACGACCAGCTCACCATCAGCACCCTGAAGCTGTATGCCGACGGAGCACTTGGTTCCAGGGGGGCGCGCATGCTGGAACCTTATGCCGACGATCCCGGCAACCTGGGTTTGTTCGTCAACCCGCCTTCGCAACTGGAAGCACTCTGTAAACGTGCACTGGAGAATGGTTACCAGGTAGCCACCCACTGTATTGGAGATGCAGCCAACCGTAAAATGCTGGAAATCTATTCCGCGTTGCTGGAAAAAGGGAATGACCGGCGCTGGAGGATTGAGCATGCACAGATCATCCATCCTGGTGATTTTGACCTGTTCGGAACCTATGGTATTGTCCCTTCCGTCCAGACCACCCATGCCACTTCCGATATGTACTGGGCAGAGGACCGGCTGGGAGCGGCACGGATGGAAGGTGCCTATGCCTACAAGACCCTGCTGGATCAGCTGGGCTGGATTCCCAATGGAAGTGATTTCCCCGTGGAATCCATCAACCCGCTTTACGGTTTCTATGCGGCTGTTGCCAGGAAGGACCACAGCGGCTACCCTGAAGGCGGATTTCTGAGCGATGAGGCGCTCTCCAGGGAGGAGGCGCTGAGGGCCATGACGACCTGGGCAGCCAAAGCGGCATTTGAAGAGACGTTCAAGGGAAGTATTGAAAAAGGAAAACTGGCAGATTTTGTGGTAACGGAACAGGACATCATGACCATGGATGCGGCAGGGATTCCAGCAGCACACGTGCTCATGACCTGGTCGGGAGGAGAAAAAGTATATGGAAAAGCGGTGACTACCGGAAAATAAAGGTGATCCCGCCCCCCAGGATATCCCACGAGCGTTCGGTCACCGGCAGGTCGTATTCAAGGTAAATGAAATAGCGGTCATCGAGATTGATGCCGAAATTCAACGGAATCCAGGCCCGCAGTTCCACAACGCTGATATCGATGTCCATGTCGAGACCAAAAGTGAGGTTGGCCCAGTATTGGGGGGTATGTGTATAGCTGACCGTGAGATCCACACCGTATTCCTTCCATTTGTGCATACCACCCGCAAAAGAGTAGTAGCTTTTCCTGGTTTCCCTGAACAGGTACTGCACATCGGCTGAGAAGAAATCGGGCCCGTTGTAGTAGCCATATTTAATATTCATGTCCAGGTCGTACCTGATTCCATACCCCGCCATGACCAGCCAGGACATACCTTCAAGCTCATAGTGAAATACATTGTCGACATTGTACACCGGGGCGATGGTAAGTCCGAAAGACCTTGTAGGCAGGGTTTTTCCAAAATTAATCACCTGCGTATCTGCTTCGTTTACGAAGAATAAAATGACGCCGATGACGAGGAAAATTCTTTTCACACGCATATCGTTTAGCGTCTGTCAATACAATACAGACACATAGATTAGAGAAACAAAAATACAAGTTTCCTCCAAACAGTGGCAAAGGCAGGAGAATTATTTCCGCCGGATCAATTCAGGCTGATCATATTTCCCTGGTAAAACTCAAGTATTTCGAGGAAGAAAACGAACGTGTACCTGGCGTTGACCATCTCCGCCCTGGCGGCAAAGAGCCTGTTCCGCGCCTCCTCGAGTTCAAGAGCCGTGGCCATGCCCACCTTGAATTTTTCCTCGGCATACCTGTAGGCCTCTTCGCTGTTGGCGTGGGATTCCCTGGCAGCTTCATAATTGTCGAGTGCGCCCATGACTTCAGCATAATACCGCTGGATGTCCTTGAAGAGCTGCTGTTTTACTTCTTCCACCTGGTAATGGGCATCCTCCAGTCCGATCTTTGCCTTGCTGATATTCGTCCTGTTCTGCCACTTGTTGAATACGGGAATATTCAGCCCGATACTCACCTGCTTGTACTGGTTGTCGAGCACCTGCTGGTGCACAGGGTATTCGAGCACGGGATTCCGTGGGTCCAACTCGCGCGGATTGATCAGCTTGTCGCTGTAATTGGAATAATACAGTGCCCGCACAAACAGCTCCGGGGAGAGCGCCCCTCGTGCCACTGCCAGTTGCTTCGACTGGTAAGTGAGCTGGTGCCGTGCTGCCTCCACCTGGGGCAATACTTCAAGGGCTTTTCCGTAGATTTCATCCGGTCCGGGCAGCTGTACCAGCGAGGGTTCGCCGATTTCAGGACTGGATACACGAAACGACAGCGGATCCGGATGATTGAGCAATTGTGCCAGCTCCAGCCGGGCATAGGTCAGGTTGTTCCTGGCCAGGGTCATATTGTATTTTTCTGTTGTCGCTGTGGCCTTCACTTCAAGCAGGTCGCCTGTTGCTGCATTACCGACCTCCACCAGTTTTTCCATCCGTTCCACCTGCTGTTCCGCCACCTTCACCTTTTCCCCGGCAATTTCAAACAGTTCCCGTTTCAGCAGCACCTCCAGGTAGGACGTCATAATATTCAGCACAAGATTATCTTCTGAAGCTTCCATCTGTGCCTTTGCCATATCGTGGTCGGCCTCTGCCATTTTAATTGCATTCAGCCCCTGCAGTCCCTTGAACAATGTCACATTGCTCACCAACCCGAGATCACCCTGGCTCACGTCGGTATTGACCCATTCATAGGTACCCCGGTCGAGCACCCGACCTGAACCCAGGTCGTGGTTCACCTGGCCGTTGAGGTTGGGCAATGCATTCAGTTTGCTCTGCGCCAGGTCTTTGTCCTTAACTGCAGTATTCAGTTCCTGGCGTTTCATCTCAATATTGTTATCCAGTGCGTATGCAATGCATTCTTCTATCGACCAGGCCTCCGTTTCCTGGGCCCGTATTCCGGCAGACAACAATGGAAGGATCAATGCGATGAAAATAATTTTTTTCATGACTTCGGGTTTATCAGTTGTTTTTCAGGATCAGTTTATCGTGGTCCGCATAGTTCTGGTAGCTGGATGTAATCACCTGCTCACCGGCTTCAAGTCCTTCGAGCACCTCGTAATAGCGCGGATTTTGCCTTCCAATGGTGATCTCGCGCTTCTCTGCGTATTCGCCGGAGGGATCCACCACGAACACCCATTGTCCGCCGGTCTTGTTATAAAAACCTCCTTTTGCAAGCAGCAGTCCTTCCCTCGACTCACCGAGCTGCAGCCGGATGCGCGAAGCCTGACCGATCCGGATCTGATCCGGGACACTGTCGGTAAATTCCATATCCACGGCGAACCTTCCGTTCTGCACCTCCGGGTAAATCTTCACGATTTCCGCCGGGTAGGATTTGTTGGCAAAATCGCACTCCCCCTTCAGCCCGGTATGGATCCTGGCGATGTAATGTTCGTCGATCTCAACGCGCAACTTATAGGAATCAAGGATATTGACCGTTCCAACTCGGGTGCCGTAATTGATCACCTGCCCGATTTCCGGATTCAGGGTGGCCAGTTCACCGTCAGCCGGTGCCTTCACATTCAGGTTTTCCAAACGCTTCCGGATAATACCCATGCTTTTCTCCATGCTTTTCACAGACGATTCCAGTGAACTGATTTGTATGGACCTGTAGAGGGAATCGTTCCTGTAATTCTCCTTCACAAGGTCAAGTTGCGCAAGCGAGGCCTGGAAGGCTTCCCTCGACTGGTCAAAAGCCTCCTGCGAGATATGGTTCTCTGCGAAAAGTTGCTTGTTGTTTTCGTAAGCACGCTTTTCCTGGGTTACCTGTTTTGACAACTGTATGATTTGCTGCTTGTTGGCCAATTTCTGCTGGTCCATTGAAAGCCTGGCTGTCCTGAGTTCATTTACGGCCCTGACCACCTGTGCCTCGTTGTTGGTGATCTCGAGCAGCAGGTTGTTGTTGCTGAGACGCAGGATCACGTCGCCCTCTTTAACCATGTTCCCTTCATCGATCAAAATCTCCTCAACGCGCCCTCCCTCAACTGCATCCAGGTAGATGGTGCGTATCGGCTCAACGATCCCCTGATCGGTGATATAATCCTGGAAAACATCCATTTTCACTTCATCAATGGTCAGCCGTGCAACCTCCACGTTGTATTTTGAACTTTTGTCACCAAAGATCATGATGCCGGCAATAAAGAGTACCAGGAGGATAATGACCCCGTACAGGATGTTTTTCCTGGTGAGTCCTCCCTTTTTTTCGATTTTACGATCCATTCCGTCCATAACAAGTTTTTTTTCCTCTCTTGAGACATTTATTGTGCCAAAGAAAATACTTTTTTGAAAATCAATTCATTAATACAAATACTTGTTATGAACGGTTTAAAAAAAAATGTTCGATAATGATGTCCGGGTGTTCGGAAACGTACACCTTTTTACTATATTTGTACAACGGGTACTTTTGGAAAGTCATTGTTTTATAAGTGCTTAATAAATAAGGCATTATATTTGTTACTGAGAATTCGGTAACCAAAAAAAATAAACGCTCATGGATGAAAAAACAGGAAAGATCCTTGCGATAGATGACAATGAAGATATATTATTTGCCCTCAAGCTCCTGTTGCGGAAGCATGTAGAGGTAATCGAAACCCTCAGCGGACCTGAGCGGATACCGGAAATGCTGAAAAAAGAAAACTGGGATGTCATCCTGCTTGATATGAACTTCACCAAGGATGCCATCAGCGGCCAGGAAGGATTTGACGCGCTGCAGGTCATCATGGACCACGATCCGCATGCAGTAGTGGTCTTTATTACTGCCTACGGGGATGCCGAGAAGGCAGTGAAGGCCATCAAGGCCGGCGCCACGGACTTTATCCTGAAACCCTGGCAAAACGAAAAGATCCTGGCAACGATCAACTCAGCCATCAACCTGCACCGTTCCAGGATGCAGGCCGAATCCCTGCGTATGAAGCAGCAGGAGATCAGTGCAGTCCTTGACCAGCCGTTTACAGATTTCATTGGCAATTCCCCGGAGATGCTGGAGGTGTTCAGGACCATCAAAAAAGTGGCGGGAACGGATGCCAATGTGCTCATCCTGGGTGAGAACGGAACAGGGAAGGAGCTGGTGGCAAGGGCCATTTACAGGAATTCACTCAGGAAGCAGGAAGTATTCATCAGCGTGGACCTCGGCTCTATTGCCGAAACCCTGTTCGAGAGCGAACTCTTTGGTCATGAGAAAGGCGCCTTTACCGATGCCCATAAAATGAAACAGGGGCGGTTTGAGATTGCATCCGGCGGCACGCTTTTCCTGGATGAGATCGGGAACCTCTCCTACCCCCTGCAGTCCAAGTTGCTCACTGTTATAGAGCGGCGCGAAGTAGTGCGTGTGGGCGCAGCCAAACCGCTGCCGGTGGATGTGCGGCTGATCTGTGCCACCAACAGCAGCATTCACGAGGAAGTCACCAAGGGTGAGTTCCGGCAGGACCTCCTTTACCGGATCAACACTGTTGAAATTCACCTGCCCCCGTTGCGAGAGCGCACGGGCGATATCCCGATATTATCCGAGCATTTTCTGAAAATATACAGCAAGAAATACCGGAAATCCATCCGCAATATCCAGTCCTCGGCCATCAAGAAACTGAACCAGTACCACTGGCCTGGAAATGTAAGGGAACTGCAGCATGCCATTGAACGGGCCGTCATTATGAGCGAAGGCTCCAGCCTCGGGCCCGACGATTTCATCCTTTCCGCGCAGCGTTCCTCTTCACTGGGTGACCATGACTTTGAAACATACAACCTGGATGAACTCGAAAAGGCAGTGATCAACAAGGTAATGAAGCAAAACCAGGGAAATGTCACCCAGGCTGCAACACAATTGGGTCTTACACGTACATCTCTGTACAGAAGGATGGAAAAACATGGTTTATAAGCAATTCAGGGTAAATGTGATTATCAGGGTGCTGTTGCTGACAGCATCCTGCCTGTTGCTGTTCCTGACACTGAACAGTGCTTTCATCTTTACGCCGGTGCTGATCATCGGCCTGGTGGTGTACCAGGTGTGGTCAATGATCAGGTACGTGGACCGCACCAACCGGGAACTGACCAATTTTCTCGAATCCATCAGGTATTCTGAATTTACCCGCACCTTTGCCATCAAAGAGGCCGGCTCCTCTTTTGAAGCACTGAGTGAGGCTTTCAACGAGGTGATGCATGATTTTCAGCAGGTACGTTCCGAGAAGGAGGAGCACCTGCATTACCTGCACAGTATCGTGCAGAACCTGGATATCAGTATCCTTGCATACCAGCGCAACGGGATCGTGGAAATGATCAACCCGGCAGCCAAAAAGCTTTTCCAGGTCAACACCCTGAAAAACATTCAGAAACTCGCAAGCCTCAGCAAGGAACTGGTCGATACCCTGCTTGCGATCCAGCCCGGTGAGAACCACCTTGTGAAGGTGCAGGATGATGATGATATCCTGCAGCTGGCAATCCAGTCGACGGAGTTCAAGGTGAAGGACAAAACAATTATGCTGACTACCGTCAAGAACATCCAGAATGTTCTCGAAGGACAGGAGACCGAGGCCTGGCAGAAACTGATCCGGGTGCTCACGCACGAGATCATGAATTCCATCGCACCGATCTCCAGTCTCTCCGCCACCATCGAACTGATGATCAAGGAGTATGACGCCAAAAGCGAGGATGCGCCGCACCTTGACAGGGAAGCTGTGGACGAAATACAGCAGGCGCTCCAGACCATCAACAAGCGCAGTACCGGGCTGATGAATTTCGTGGAAACCTACCGGAGCCTGACAAAGATTCCGAAGCCCAACTTCGCCATGATGGACATGAGCAACCTGTTGGAAAATGTGGTGACGCTGATGAAGAAGGAAACAGAGAACCAGGGCATCAGGCTGCACTATACCATGGAACCAGACAGCATAGAACTGCAGATCGATGAGCAGATGATCTCCCAGGTGCTGATCAACCTCATCAAGAATTCGGTGCACGCCATGGAAGGGAAAGAGAACGGTGAGATCCTTATCAGGGGCTATTACAATAAACGCGGCAGACCAACTGTCCAGATCATCGACAATGGACAAGGTATTCTTCCGGATGTTCTGGACAAGATCTTCATTCCCTTCTTCACCACCAAACGCCAGGGTTCAGGGATCGGGCTCAGTCTCTCGAGGCAGATTCTCAGGCTGCATGGCGGTACCATCACCGCCCAGTCTGTGCCGGATGATGAGACGATTTTCTCGCTTACTTTCTGATTTCTTCAACAGGTATTATTTTCACTATCTTCATCCCCGATAAAAATAACCGTTCATTCTTATACGTTATTTTTCTGATGTACCCAAGCGCCACAAAAAGGGATGGTCATCGTCCCTGAATGATTGTCCTTTACAAATGAAGGATCTTTGAAGATGGAAAAAGCCAGCCTGATGTATATGAAAAGAGCAAGTATAGTTTTATTGTCTGCAATGCTGATGCAGATCAACGTGCAGGGACAACTGAAAACCTACCTCTCGGCAGAGGCCGGGCCGGCTTGGGATATCAGCCGTGTCCGGGGAGGCGGGGACCTGTTTTCCACCTCTGTTTTGTATGGATCCATCGCGGGCATCTCCCTCTGGCAGGAGGTACTTCCCAACTTAAGCCTTGGTGCTGGGCTGTATACCCACCAGTATGCTGGCGGTCTGAATTTCACCGACGAAAGACCGCATCAGCCGGCAGTTAAGATCCACAGCACACTCCTGGTACCTTTGAGGGTGGCCTACCGGCTGCAACTGCCCGACTTCCCGGTGAGCCTGACCGCCAGGCTTGGATATGAGTTCGGGTTGATTACCGGCGATCCGCTTCTCCGGGAAGCTTCTTCCCTGGTTACCAATGCCGAAGGAGTTACCATTCAGTATACCACGACAGATGAGCTGCCGGTGCACAACGTACTGCATATGGTGGAGGCAGGTATTTCCGCCGACTACAGGTTCCCGAACAACTGGCAGGTCGCCGTGCAGTTTTCACATTTCAGCGGGTTGCGTGAAACCATGTATACTACAGTGGATTACACGACTTCAGCAGCAAACACTTCACAGGCCACCTATGCACATGACGGCAGCAGGATGCAGGCCACCTTCAACCTGGGCATCCCGGTAAGCAACCTGTGGGAGAACAGGGACCTGCGACTGCACCGAAGGGTGGAGAATTCAGTGGGAAGCGGAGGCCTGGCCAGGAGCAATCGCTACATCTATTTCGGTGGTGACCTGGCGGCACTGTGGCGCTCGTTTTCAACATCCAATCCTGCAATTGGCGCGCGTCCCATGGAGGGCACAGGCATGTTCCGCTATGCCAACCTGCATACAGGAATCTTTGCCGGGTACATGTTCAACAGTATTGCCGGAATAGATATCGGGGCCTATTACCAGCGTTCATCCCTCTTCACTTCAATCATGTACGACCATGAGACCGATTTTAGCGACATCAGCAGCGCCCCGATGTTCCTCGATTTTCCCGTGATGTTCCGGTATTATTACGATCTTTATAAAAACCAGGTTTTCCTGGTTCCATCCCTGGGAGGTGCAGTCCTTACCCATTTTGCAGGCCCCGGGTATGCCTCCGGGAATGGTGCATTCACCTTCCAGTCGCTTCCAGGTACTTCAGACGGCACTGCCACCTTTGCTGCAGGGCGACCCGCCAGGCTGGGGTTTTCTGTAAGAGCCGCGCTGGGAGTTGAATACGACATCCCCACTCCGTTCCCGCTGCTGCTCACATGGAACCTTACCTACAGTCATGGCCTCCGCGACCTGGAAGTAATCGAAGTCACCACCTCGCTGAGTGAAACCCCTGCAGCCAGCACAATAACCTATAACGGCACCGGGTGGATGACCTCCATCGGGGTCAGGCTTCCCTTCTCGCTTGACAAGGACAGCAGGAAATGCGGCGCCATGCCGCGGATGAGGCGTTGACAGGGCGGTAATCACAGCCTTCCACAAGCGATACTAACAGATTCATGGCGCATGTGGAGGGTCCTGACAGGATACTTTGATGGTGCAGTAACAAAACCCACTGTCTTCACAAAAGGAGCCCTGGTTCAGGAGAGCAGCATGATGACAGCTGCAATGAAGGTCATGATGATCACGAAATACCGGTAGGCCCGCTCAGGGAAAAGGTTGACCATCCGGATCCCCGCCAGCATGCCCACAACGATGAGCGGCAACAGCACCAGGTCGGCCTGCAGGGTTTTGAGGTCGATGGTCTTCCAGACAAATATATGGAACGGGACCTTGGTGAGGTTGATGACGAAAAAGAACCACGCCCCGGTGCCGATGAATTCGCGCTTGGGCAGTTTCATGGACAGGAGGTAGATGGAAAAGACCGGACCCGCAGCATTCCCCACCATGGTGGCAAACCCTCCCGAAGTGCCCATCAGGGCAGCAAACAACCGGTTGTCGGGTATTTTATCCGATTTTTTCCTGTCATTGTTGATCAGCATCAGCAGCATGGCAATGATGATTGTCCCCAGCAACCATTTGAAATACTTTTCATTGATCAGGTCACCTGTGATGACCCCGGCAACCACCCCGGCAAGTGCCCAGGGGATCAGTTTGAAGATATAGCGCCAGTTCACACTTTTCCGGTAATAGATCACCGCCATCACATCCGCCATGATGAGCATCGGAAGCACGATCCCGGTGGAGGGCTTTGCACCGAATACGCCGGCCATCAGCGGAACAATGAGCAATCCTACCCCTTTGATTCCTGCCTTGGAGGCACCAACAAGAAAGGCAGAAAAGAGCACAAGTACCAGGGACAGCAGATCGAGATCACGAAGGTATTCCATGGGGGGCAAAGATAGAAAAATGGATCTGTGCATAAAACAGTGCGCCGCAAACTTTTACAGGAGGATCAGTATCTGTATCAACAGAGATTTCATTTCAGTTGCCAACGCCGCCGTGCCAGCAATTCCACAGCAATGAATTATCAGTACCCCAGGGAACATATCTCCCGGGTTTTTTTATCTTTGGAAAAACCTCCGGAAAATGGACAGGGAAGGACTTGCAGCAATATACAATAAACGGAAAGGAACATTTGAAGCGATGCACAACAGGCAGAAAAGGATACTGCTGGTGATCAGTATCCTGCGCCTGCTTGTGATCATCGCAGCTGTATATTTCCTGGTACTCGCTGTAAAAAATGGAATGAATATCCTTTTTGCAGTATCAGGATTGATGGTGGTACTGTTTTTCGCACTGGTAAGCTATCATAAGAACCAGTACGACAGGAAAAAACTGCTGCTGGAACTCATCGGGATCAATCAGGAAGAATTGAAGGGACTGGACAATGATCTTTCGGACTTCAGTGATGGCCGGGAATTCACAGATTCCGGACATCCCTGGGCCTATGACCTGGACCTTTTTGGTGAGGGATCGCTTTTCCAGTATATCAACAGGACTGCCACGCACACAGGACCTGCAAGACTGGCTGCACGGCTCCGGGAAGCGGTTACAGATGAACAAGAAATCATTACACGCCAGGAAGTCAACAGGGAGCTCTCAGGGATGATCAACCTGCGGCAGCATTTTGCAGCGCACGCCAGGCTCATGGACAAGGACAAGGGTGCCTTTGAGGACATTATCCGGTGGTCGGGCAAAGAGGTTTTTATCGAGAAATACAGGTGGACCCGCATTGCTGCCTGGGTCATGACAGCCATCTCGTCGGCGATCATCCTTGCAGGGATCTTCGTTCCCGATCTTTTCAGGCTCCTTATCCCGGTCATCCTGGTCAACCTAACCCTGCTTTCACCATTCCTCTCCAGGACCAACCAATTCCAGGCCCGTGTTTCCAAAAAGCATAATTTCCTCAAAACCTACGCCGTGTTGATGGAACTCCTTGAAGCAGAGGATTTTTCCCATCCACGACTGAAAGAGACCCGGGAGCAGTGTGCCTCCGGATCGAAAGCCATCAACCAGCTCAGCGGGTTACTGAGCCTGTTCGATCAACGGTTGAATCTGCTGATGGGTTTTACATTGAATGCGCTTTTCCTGTTCGACTTCTATATGCTGCACCGTTTTGCAAAGTGGAACAGGGTGCACACGGATGACCTCGGGAGCTGGATGGACATCACCGGGGAAATGGATGCGCGTTTCAGTCTTTCCAATCTTGCATACAACCATGATGCGTTCACCTACCCGGAAATCAGCAACGGCATGACCGGCATGAAAGCAGTGGCACTGGGTCACCCGATGATACCATCCGCCAGGCGGGTGGATAATTCCATAGAGATTACCGCCGAGCGGGTGGTTCTGATTACAGGGGCCAACATGGCTGGAAAGTCCACTTTCCTCAGGGCTGTCGGGGTGAACATGGTCCTGGCATACGCAGGAAGCCCGGTGTGTGCAGAATCTTTTTCAGCGGGCAATTACCAGCTTTACAGCAGTATGCGGACCGCCGATTCGCTGAAGGACGATGAATCCTACTTTTTTGCAGAGATCAAGCGGCTGAAGCAGATCGTGGAAAGGATGGAGAAAGGGACCAGGATGCTGATCCTGCTCGATGAAGTACTGAAAGGCACCAACACCACCGACAAACAGAAAGGGTCCGTGGGACTGATCAAAAAATCGATCGGTCATGAAGTACTCTGCTTCATAGCCACGCATGATCTTTCGCTGGGGAAAATGCAGGAGGAGCACAAGGGAAAGATTGTGAATTACTGCTTCGAAAGCTATATCAAAGATCTTGCGTTGACATTTGACTATAAGATGCGTCCCGGACTGGCGAAAAACATGAATGCCAGCTTCCTGATGAAGCAAATGGGGATCATGGACTGACTGTTCCTCACCAGGGTGTGATATTAAACAGGAACAGAATGGACTGACTGTTCCTCAGCAGGAAGTGCTATAAAAATGGAACAGGATGGACTGACCGTCCTGAACCAGGATGCGATAATAAACAGAAACAATTTTGAAAGAGATCAGCCTGACAGAAAAACTGATCGTGGGATTCAGTGATTTCATCTGGGGTACTCCCCTGTTGATCCTGCTGCTGGGTGGCGGAATTTTCTTCATGTTCTATTCCAGGCTGCTTCCCCTCCGCTACATCGGTCATGCTGTCCGGATCCTTCGCGGCAAATATGACAATCCCGATGAACCGGGTCAGATCAATCACTACCAGGCGTTGTCGACCGCCCTGGCTGCCACTGTGGGCATGGGGAATGTCAGCGGGGTGGCCATTGCCATCGCATACGGCGGACCGGGAGCGATTTTCTGGATGTGGGTGAGCGCGATCCTCGGGGTAACGACCAAGTATTTCACCTGTACGCTGGCGGTGATGTACCGTGGCAGGGACAGCAACGGGGAACTGCAGGGCGGACCAATGTACGTGATCGTGGAAGGATTGGGAAAAAGATGGCGTCCGCTGGCTGTTTTTTTCTCTGTCATGGGAATGGTGGGTGTCTCATCCATGTTCCAGGCCAACCAGCTGACGCAGGTGATCAGGGATGTGGTCCTCGTGCCTGCCGGTGTGCAAACAGGACTCAACTCCGATATCATCACCGGGCTGGTTATCGCTGTGCTCGTTTCCCTGGTTATTTTCGGAGGAATCAAACGTATCGGAAGGGTAACCGGCAGAATGGTCCCTTTGATGGTGGTACTTTATGTGCTGGCTGTCATCTACATTCTTGCCACCAATGCAGGGCGGATCATCCCCGGTTTCCA
>Ga0180430_10000517_pt1 | contig 41719 bp, 41 predicted proteins | sample SS_ome_9_FD_132999 | JGI IMG/M metagenome (GOLD analysis project Ga0180430, IMG submission 132999) | Hypersaline lake sediment archaeal communities from the Salton Sea, California, USA - SS_1_S_2 metaG | ecosystem: Environmental > Aquatic > Non-marine Saline and Alkaline > Hypersaline >...
TAAACGAAATCTTTTCACTATTTGATCCCCTTATATTAGAAAAAGATTGTGAAATTACTTTTGAACTGAATCCTGAAGATGTAACTGAAGAATATTTAAGTCATCTAAAATCACTTAAAATTAATAGATTAAGCCTCGGTGTACAAAGCTTTGATGATGCTCAACTTGGTACAATTTCTAGAACGCATGATGCCTCAATAGCTAAAAAAGCTATCGCACTTGCAGAAGATGTTGGTTTTACGAATATCTCTATAGATCTTATGTATGATCTACCCCATCAAACCCTTAAAAGTTTTGAAAAAACTCTACGAGAAGTAAAATCGCTACCAATACAGCACATCTCTTTATATAATCTCATTTTTGAACAAGAATCGGCCTTCTTTCGTAAAAAAGAAAAGCTAATCCCTCTTCTTCCAAAAGAAGAAGAAAGCTCTAAAATGCTCGAGCTTGCAATTGAATACCTTCAAGAATATGGGTTTTCAAGATATGAAATTTCTGCTTTTGCAAAAGAAAACAACATCTCAAAACACAATACCGGATATTGGCAAGCAAGACCTTTTATTGGGTTTGGCCCTTCTGCTTTTAGCTACTGGAATCACTCCCGAATAAAAAATATCGCAAACCTTAAAAAATATCATGATCTGCTAAACCTTGGCAAAGAACCTGTGGAATTTACAGAAACCCTAGATCCAGAATCTCGACAAAAAGAGCTTTTTGCTGTCGAACTAAGGATGTTTAAAGGGGTCAATCTCCCCTCTTTCGAAAAGAAAGAAGGAAAGCTTTTTCCTTCTTTGAAAAAAAGTATAAATGAACTTATTGAAGAAGGTCTTTTAGACAAGAAAATCAATACTTATTCTCTTTCAGAGCGGGGTAAGCTTTTTTATGATACTGTTGGTGAAAGAATTATTTAGTTACAAAATAACTAATGGATTTGCATACAGTTTAAATATTAAATTAATACTCTTACTTATTTTTAAGACTGAAAAAGAAATATCGTGGGAACTTTTTCCTTTACTATTTCTTTCTTTTTCCAAGCGGATATTGGCAAGCAAATCACCTTTTCTTCTTTAGAGCCTAGATTCTTTGCGACACAAAGCCTTGTTTTATCTCTAAGTGTCTCAGAACACACCTCTATGATCTTTTTGGTTCTGTAGGGTGTTTCAATAAAGATGATTGTCATATCTTCATGAAAAGACCTTTTTTCTAAGATCTTTAATTGCTTTTTTAACTCGTCTGTCTTTCTAGGTAAATACCCCATAAAGCAAAAACACTGGCCTGATAAACCTGAAACTTGTAGCGCCATTGTGATCGAACAAGAACCAGGAAAAGTCTTAACTTGTATATTACTTTCTCTTGCTAAGTGAACAAGATAAGTCCCTGGATCTGCAATGCATGCAAGTCCACAATCTGAAATAAGCGCCCAGGACTCTTTTTTTAATTTTGGTAAAAGTTCTTTTTCAATCTCTTTTTTTTCAGTGTGTTCGTTGATAAGCTCTATAGGAAGGCTTTTAGAAAACTTTTTTAAAAATTTTTGCCCTTCTTTTTCAGACTCTGCAAAAAGTCCCTTTACAGATGACAATATGCTTTCTATTGCAGGAACAAAAGCTTCTTTTGGATCTTGATCTACATGGAGCAGATTGGGAAGAAGATATAAAGTATTTTTCATAAATATGTTAACTTACAAACAAATTGATCTAAGTAAGCAGAAAAAGAGTGTGAGTAGGTTTTAGAGTTTATCTCCATCTGATAAAGCTCTTTAATCCCCTCTTTAAAATACTCTTTACCAAAAGCTTTAGCCTCTGCAATCCGCTTTTTTAAGGTATTAGGATAAACCTTTGGAAAATGGGACGCAAGATCTTTTACCCCCTCCTCAAGTAAGGAACATATTTGATAACCCAATTGTAGCTGATGCCTTAAAGCTGCAACTAAAGGAAAAAATAAAGAAGTATCTACTTGATCAACCGAAAACTTCCATTTGTTTTGCCAAACAATCTCTTCTCCAAGCTTCCACGCTGTCTGACTTTTTTCATCTTCAACTACAAGGGTAATGTCTTGTTCAGTAATTTCCTGCCTATCTGCAGCAAATGATAGGAGTTTGTCAATCTGCTGTTTTAATAAAGCTAAGTCAGTCCCCACTTTTTCAAATAACATGGTTACAAGAGCTGGACTAATTCGTTTTTTTTCTTTTGCTACAAGCGTTTGTAGATAGCTGCCTAGCCTTTTTTCTTTATCCCAAGGCTTTTCCTTAGATAGATCTAATATAACTGCTTGATCGGTTAAATTCTTCGATAATGGATGCTTTTTACTAGAACAGCCTCCTACTAATACAATATTCGGGGGCATGCTCTTAATCGTTAAGGAATTTTTCTTTAACTGCGAAAGATCATCCAAATAGATGAGCTTTTCAGAACAAAATAATGATGGAGAAAGAATCTCTGATTGAATTTTAGGTATATTTTCTTCTACTGCTTCAAAAGCTATTTTCTCATAGTTTAAATAAACAGAATGGATATGATCTAACACTTCCCTTCTTTCATAAGAGTCAGGAAGAAAAATTAAGTAAACTTTAGATGTTTGATAGTTGGCTTTTAGATGTTTATCAAAAGCTAAAAAATCTACAAAGACCATAAATACCTCTTTTCAATCCAAGATACTTCTACATTTTAGAAAAATACAAGTGAAAAGAACTTGACCTGTATCTAAGTAAAGATTATACAAGTCGAAAAAAAGAGTAGACTATGGCACTGTGGAAAAAACTTACTAAAAAAACAACTGAGAAAAAAACAGCAAAAAAGACTGTTAAAAAAACTGAAAAAAAGACGACAACGGAGCTTGCGAAAAAAAAGACTCCTACAAAAAAACCTCCTGCAACAAATAAAATTCTTACTGCAGAAGGTTTTAGAAGACGCGCACTTAAAACTTAAGACTTTATCTCTTTAGACATAATCTCTTTTGCTAAGCTCATATAGTCATTAGCTCCATTACTGCTGCCATCATAATGAATGATTGGCTTAACGTGAAGCGGAGCTTCTGCTAATCTTACATTCTCTCTGATAAATGACTTTGTCACTTTATCCTTAAATCGAGAATTTAGCTGCTTCATAATGTCTTTAGAATGATTTGTTCTTTGATCTACTCTACAAGGTAAAATACCTGAAATCTCCAAAGCAGGGTTTAATCTTTGTTGCACAGCATTAATTGTTCTTAATAGCTGTACTAACCCTTGAAGCGCCATTACGTGAGCTTCAACAGGGATTAACACCTCTTTTGCTGCTGTTAATGCATTTAAACTCAACACCCCTAAAGTTGGTGGACAATCTATTAATAGATAATCATAACTTTTAGGATCCATGTTTAAGATTTTCCTCTTTAAGATCATCTCTGATCCTACTTCACCAGCTAAAGCCTTTTCTAACCCTGCTAGCATGTTTGATGCAGGTACTATATCCAGATTCTCATAACTAGTAGATGTAATTGCAGTGTCTATTTCCTTGTTTTCAATAAATACATCATACAAAGGCTTCCCATCTTTTTTTCCAAACCATAAAGATGCTGAACCCTGTGGATCTAAATCCAAAAGTAATACCTTTTTCCCCTCTTTTGCCAAAGAAGCCGCTACATTAACAGAAGTTGTGGTCTTACCAGATCCCCCCTTCTGATTAACTATCGCTATAATACGCATATTGTTACCCCCAAGAAACAATTATTTTCTTTATAATAACATTATTAATTATAAGATCAATAATTTATTTTTTAATTAAATAAAAAAGAGGGGGGTTATTAGAAAACAGATTTTTCCATCAAATTCTGGTCATGGCCATTTGTTGAATTAACATTTGAGTGTAGATAGCCCTTGCAGCAGGATCGGTTGGAATACTTGCTGCAATTGAGCGACTTAAAAACACTAAAAGCCAAATAATCCCTACATAGAAAGCTACTAGAGCTCCTAGGGCTAGAGCTGTAATGACTTTTTCTCGATTGACATGCTTATTTAATGTTACTTTGCATGAATTGTAAAATTGATGAATTTTAGATTGAAGTTGAATTGAAAGACTAGTCATAATACTTGAGTAGGTAAAGTTAATAAGACTGCCTATATTAGAGAAAAACACACTGGAATACAATACTAAGAAATTATTTCTAATTAAAACAGAAATAAACTATTTTTTATTAAGCTTAAACTATTGTTTATTACCCACTTGAATAATACGAAAAAATTTGGTATATTCTTTGGAAACAAAATACTGAGGAAAATCATGGAAAAAGATCTATTAGGAAAAAAAGCTTTAATAGTAGGAATTGGCGATGACCAGGGCTTTGGCTGGGCAATAGCAAAAGAACTAGCTGAAAGAGGAGCTACTATACTAATTGGAACATGGGCTCCAATTGTAAATATTTTTAATAAATCTTGGGAAATGGGTAAATTTGATGAATCTAGAAAACTTTCTGATGGTTCTTTAATGGACTGCAAGAAAGTCTATCCTATAGATGCAGTATTTGATAACCCAGAAGATGTTCCTAAAGAAATAAAGGAAAACAAGAGATACAAAAACTTATCTGGTTACACGATTTCTGAAGTAGCAAGCCAATTAGAAAAAGATGAAGGAAAAATAGATATTCTTGTTCACTCTTTAGCAAATGGTCCAGAAGTTACAAAACCATTATTAGAAACCTCTAGAAAAGGTTATCTTGCAGCAGTAAGCTCTTCTGCTTACTCATACGTTTCATTGATCCAAAGATTTGGTCCTTTAATGAACAAAGGTGGGTCAGTATTATCATTAACTTATATAGCTTCTGAAAGAGCTATTCCTCGTTATGGAGGAGGAATGAGCTCAGCAAAAGCAGCTTTAGAGTCTGATACAAGAACTCTTGCTTATGAAGCAGGTAGAAAATGGGGTATCAGATTGAATTGTATTTCTGCCGGCCCTCTAGGGTCAAGAGCAGCTAAAGCAATTGGTATGATCGAAGATATGATAGAGTACTCTTATCAAAACGCTCCTGTGCAAAAAGAGCTACATGCTGATGAAGTTGGAAAGGCTGCTTATTTTTTACTATCAGATCTATCTTCGGCAATAACAGGTGTTACTTTATACGTTGATAATGGTCTTCATGCAATGGGAGTTGCAGTAGACAGTCCATGTCTACCAAATGACTAAAGAACTTCTTTAAGGGCATGTATAATACCATTTTCGCTAGGAGGAAGAGCAATTTTATCTGCTTTTTCTTTTAGCCTTTCTGGCGCAGTGTTAATCACAATTTTATAGTCCGCTTGTTCGATCATTGTTTTATCATTATTATCATCGCCAGCTGCTATTACATGATTTTTTTTAAGCTTTTCCTTTAAAAATAAAAGAGCATTTCCTTTTGATGCTTGACTGTCAGTGATCAGCAATAAGCGGAAATTTTTCTTAAACGGGTCTTTGTTCAATGAAACTCTCAAAGATAAATGCTTTGAAAGATCCTCTTTAACTATTTCCATAACTTTTAATGGTCCAAACCCTTTAATAAGTGGAAAAGCCTCAATTCCATCAAAGGATTTAACATTTTCCCACAAAGCTTCTTGCCTTTGTTGTAAGTCATCTAGATACTGCAAATATTCATCTGAAAACTTATCTCTTCTGTAATAACAAAAGTCCCCTTTTTCACAACCAGCGTAGATAAGATAATCTAAATTTAATTCCTTATAAGCCTCTTCTAAAAAAGGTAAAATATCTCGTTTCATGTAAGTTTTAGTTAAAATCTTTTTTTCTGGCATAGACAAAACAACAGAACCATTTTGACATGCAAGGTAGTAAGGAAAATTCATTTCAGATAATGCTCGCAAAGCAAAAGAAGAATCTCGCCCTGTTTCAAAAAAGATTGTAAGCCCTTTTTTTGAAAGGTCTTTTAAATAATCACAGATTTCTTTAGGAACAGAATACTTGTCATCTGTAATTGTTCCATCAATGTCTAAGCAGATTAACGGGTCCATGTTTTAAGACTATCTGATATGTGAATATTCGTAAAATCAAGTATGTATAAAATTAATTTTAAAAATTTTTAAAAAATTTCTTGTCATAATCTTAATGTTAGACTATGTTTCTTGATCAGTTAAACCCAACAAGAGGTAGGAATTATGTCATCAACTCAAGCATGCGTAAGCAACAAACCATGTCTATACACAAAAGTTTTAAACAACGCTCCTTTAACTAGTAAGTTACATAACTGGGAAGCAAACAATATAGTAAAAAAAGTAGCAAAAATTGCTCTTATGGTATTTTTAACTATTCCAACACTATTAATTGATGGAACTGTTTATCTATATAACCAAGTTAAAACTAGAGTTTTTTCTAAAAAAGTAGAAAACGCTACAGCTTCTAACAAAACTGATTCAAGTAAAGAAGCATCAAAAAAAGAAACTTCAAGTGCGAAAACATCTAACGAATCTTCTAAATCTGATACTTCTAAAGAAACTTCAGAAAGTGCTAAGAAAGATGCTGTTAAAACAAAGAAAAAAGTTAAAGAGCAAATGGGTTGGTTCCGTTTCTACGTTCTATTCGGATGGACAGGTTTAATTTAAGTTGCCATTTTTCTCTCTTTAGAAAAGGAGCCACTTGGCTCCTTTTCTATTTCATGATACAATCTGAATAAAGGATCTATTCATGAAAAAGTTTTTATTATTTCTTACTTGTTTTACTTTCTTTCTTTTCGCAGAAAATTCTAATGAATTTCTAAGTCAATCTACTTCACAGCAGGTGCAATCAAATTCTGATCAATTTGAATCTGCATTTAAAAGAATGCTTTGGGTTTTAGCAGGATTAGTAGCTTTAATTATCGCAACTGTTTGGATGATTAGAAGGCTTATGAACATAAGGCTTTCTCAAACAAACAACCTTTCTTCGATAAAAATTTTAGAAAAAAGAAACCTTTCTCCAAAATCTGTTTTATACATTGTAGAAGTTGATGAAAAAAGAGTCTTACTAGCAGAGTCACAAATAGAGTTAAGAAAGTTAACTACTCTTGAAACACTAGATCAAGAATCTGATTCATAATGAGTAAACTTTTCATCACTTATATTTCCAACAGGTTGAAAACAATAAGCTGAGTAAAAACAGTACTCATTTTTATAATCAAAAAATGCGTTAAAATAGTGCTTGTCTTCGTTTTCTTTATCTTCATCTGTAACTATTCTAATGTCTTTATCTGTAGGCAAATTGTCACACCACGATTTTTCAATAGAAGAGAAAACCTTCCTTCCTTCATTTGGAAAAAAGATCGTATAAACTGCAGCAAACTGAAGACTAAGACAATACAATGGAGACAAAATAATTCTTCTTAAACAAGTAGCTTCTGCTTGAATAATTTGTTTGCAGTTTTCTAAAAAGCTAATCTTTTTACCAGAAGTGTAGTTATTGTAGGAAATTAGGAATGGGAAAACTACCATTCTCAGAATGTTGATCGCAACAGTAGCTACATGAATAAGTGGCAAAACAAGCGATAGTCCAAATCCCTTTCCCGAAATAACAAACCAATGCTCATTTTTAAATAAAGTCCCATCCCTATTATCTAATGTATCAATAAATGGTTCTTCATAATCTTTATGATAAACTTTTACTTTTTCCCATGTAGATGAAGAATAGAAACATTTTTCTAGGCAAGAAAAGGCTTGTATCGACATTATGTCCCCCTGATTTGAGAAAACATAATAGACTATACAGAATATAATTCAACTAATATGAATTACAGCTTAGATGGAAGGTGTGTGTTTTGTTGACCAAAAGTATACGGCTTAGAATTTGTAGGAAAAACTTTATAAAGTCTAGTTTTAGATACATTCCACTTACGAAAAACATTCAATATAATTTGATTAACTTTCTCTCCCTGCTTGTTAACACCTTTGATTTCCGTTAAACCAGCGCCAGGATCATAATAAATTCCATAATCTTTACTAACTTTCATGTAAGCCATAGTATGTCCAAATTGCTCTTTTTTAGGACTATTAGAATTTGGTTTGTACATACGTACAACATAATTTCCAGTAGGAAGATCTACAAGATCTTCTGGTGGAAGATTTTCTACCCTTAGATCATAAAGTCTAGTTGCCTTTTGAATTTTAAATGAGTGAAAAGCAACTAGACTTGCAATTTTTGCAATTGAAGTTTCATTATCTTTTCTTTTCCCTATAACTCTGACTGAATTAAAAGCCATCTGCCTTGACCTTAGAGATATCTCTGAGTCTGGAAGGTTCTTTTCATATCTCCAAGAAGAAATCAAATTAAACGAATCTTTTTTGTTTAATTTATTAAAACAGCTTTTTTCAATACAAAAGGATAGAAAATCTAAACTTTTAGCTGAACAAACGCCTGGTTCAAAAAGACAATAATGAATTTTTTGTATATCAAATATTATTCCTTTATCTTGATATTTCTTTAATACTGAAAATACTTTTATTACTTCATCAACATTAATAGGACCTGTTCTTACTCGGTTTTGATCATCATAAAAAACAACTCTAGATCTTTCGGAAAGAGTTTTACCTAATAAATCTTCTAAAGCTTCTAAAGCTCTTAAGGTAACAGATGGTATTTTATCTGAACAAAACCCAATAGCTATAGATATAGCAAACATTCGAGGCTGTTGAGAGATTAAATTAAGAGCTGATTGTAAACTATTTGAAACAGTTGCTGACATCATCCCCTCTCTTTAAAGCTTTGATTGAATTTTTGTTGAAGCAGGGGCGCTTAATTTTACAGCTGGCCATATATCATAAGATTTATGCATCCCCTCAGTAAATGGAACTCCATTTTCAGATACTAATCTGTAAAGACGAACCTTTCTAATTCCCCATCTCTGATTAACCTTTTGAATAATATCGACAACCTTCTTACCCTGAGGCCCAAGAATCTCTTTGTTTCCATCATTTGGGTCGTAATAAAACCCATACTGATCAGAAACTTTAATGTAGGCCATAGAGTGACCAAAGCGCTCTAACTTAGCTTTTACTTTTGAAGGCTTGTACAGTCTAACGAAATAAAACCCTGGAGAAAGCTTGTTTATATCTTTTGGTAAAATTGGAGTTTTTCTCTGATCAAAAAGCTTGGTTGCATGTGAAATTTCAAATCCATGAAATGCAACTAAAGCCTCTACCTTTTTAGCTGAGTGATCGATGCTTTTATCAGTAACCTCAATGGTGTTAAAAGCCATCTGCCTACTTCTAAATTCAATGTATCTTTGTATATCTAGCTTCTTCCAATTATTGAATTGATCTAAGATAAATGATGCTCTGTCTTTGTCTCCCTTTGATTTTGAAACTGAATTAACTGTTTCATAACAAAAAGCAATAAAATCTAAACTTTTCGCTGTACAAACCCCAGGCTCTACAAGTTCAGGACCAAGTTTCTTAGGATTAAAGTTAATCCCATTGACCTTGTTTTTATTTAGAACCTTTAAAACGTTTTTAGAAACATCTTCATTAAGCTGCCCAACTCTAACTTCTCTCTGATTGTCCTCAAATCTTAATAATACATTCCCTCTTCCTGAGTAATGATTCCAAAACTCTTGCAAGGAATTTCTTATCTGAGTAGTGCTAACAGCTAATGCTGCTGATGCAGCAAAAGATCTAGGGTTATCGCTTACAAAGTTTATAACATAAGAAATGACATTGTTCATTCCTGAAGTCATTTTAATTACCTTTTTAATATAAAAATTATTATTCTTGCAAATATTATATAATAAAAACAAATTAAAAGTCAATTTTAATTTGTATGTTTATTAGGGTAATAAAAACAGTTTAAATATATTTATGTCGCTGAATGTTAGGCGATTAAGAAACAAAAAGCACATAATAATGTAATATAAACAAATAATTTTAATCTTGGAATTTAAAATAAATATAGATATGTTCGAATATCTAACAATTTATATTAGTAATAATTATTTTAAAATGAGGTTAATTATGACAGTTCAAGCAAGTTTTAAAGCAAACACTCATTATATAGAGCCCAAAACAAACTTTGCCCCACCGTCTTCTTCTTCTTTATTGGGGATAATAAAAAAGTACTTTTTAACAGGAGAAATAACCCAAGTTGTTGCAGACCATCAAGACAATATTAAAGAGGGTAAAGTTAGACTTTCGACCTTAATAAAAATCGTAGATATCTTAAACCATGCGTATATAGAAGGTATTCAGTTTAATCACAACACTCTTCTTTGTAGACCAAGTACAAAATCATGCTCTGCAAAGAGTTTAGACTTCCTAGCATATAGCTTTGAAAAAATAGTCGAGTATGGAAATCACCTAAACATGAATCTACTAGATCAATTTAAAAAAAGTATTCGAAATTGGAAACAACAAAATAAAGATAGGCTAGGTGTTTTTAGAGCAAGACAAACAGCATTTAATACAGTTGAGATCACAAATCCAAAAATAGATCATTCAAAACAAAAAATAGCAGGGCTCTCTTCTTTTCATGGATTTAAGATTTCTGGTTCGACAAAAGAGTATAATCTAAAAAATGAGCTTCCATCTGAAAAGGACTTAGTTTCTTTACCAAAAGGTTTTTACTTTTTAAGATGTATCAACCCTACCAATAAAAGAAGAAAACTTGAATATTTTGGCCATTCAATGGCTTGGATAAAAGTTAGTAATCAACATGGTTTTTTCTATGATACAAACAGTGGATGTGATGAATTAAATAGCAGAAAAGCTCAAGTACATCGTATTCAAAAAGCTTTTAGCGATTGTAATCAAAAATGGAATACCTATCTTGGTAGAATTTATAAGTTAGAAAGCAACACAAAAACTCCTTATACTTTAGGAGAGAAAAGAACAATTAATAAAATTCATTCAAGGCTTTAAGAAGATTAAAATCTTCTTTTTAAAATCTCACTAAGAATAATAGCTTCTTTAAGCTTTGACTTATTTGTTAATGCTTTAACTAAAGAAGCTTTTTTTTCTTTAATGATCGAATCATCAACAAATCTTTCTTGTAAAAGAGATTGGTGACTTAAAGTCTCTAACTCAGATTCTACATGTCTACTTTGAATATTTGATGATAAGTGTTTAGATTCTATTTTAGATTCTAAATTATAACCTGGTTTATAAGATCGTGATAAAGACTCCTTCTTTATTGGAGGACTTGCATTCTCTTTTTTGATCTTAACTTCTATAGGTTCTACTTCTTCAAAGGGTTTTAGATGTTGAGAGTGTTTTTGCTCTCTGTGCTTTTTTTCAAAATCACGGGGATTCTGAGGCAAAGGATTATTTTTTTTATGCTTAAATAGTCCCTTAATAATAGGGACTATTATAAAAAAAATGATAAAAATGTATGGAGCTAGATCATCACTGTCCATCTTTTTTATCCTCTTTGGAAATGCTATTTCTCATATTCGTATCAGCTTTGATATTTTCTATCTTCTGATAGTCCATAATCCCAAGATTACCAGCTTTAAAAGCTTCTGCAACTGCAAGTGGAACTTGAGCTTCAGCCTCACGAATCTTCGCAAAGTTTTCTTGCTCTAATGCAACAGCCATAGCTCTTCTTTCCTCAGCTTTTGCACGAGCAACTCTCATGTCAGATTCTGCTCTATCAGCGCGTAGTCTTGCTCCAACGTTTTCACCAATTGTGATATCTGCAATATCAATAGATAAAATCTCAAAAGCAGTTTGAGCATCTAATCCTTTTTCTAGTACTAACATCGAAATTTTTTGTGGAGACTCTAAAACAATCCCATGGGTGTCAGATGAACCGATAGCAGATACTATCCCCTCACCTACCCTTGCGATGACAGTCTCTTCTGTAGCTCCACCAACAAGTTGCTTGATGTTTGTTCTAACTGTTACTCTTGCACGACATTTTAACTCCACTCCATCTTTTGCAACTGCTGAGATTGTATCTCCAGAAGCTTTTTTTGGTGGACAGTCAATAACCTTTGGATATACAGATGTTCTTACCGCATCAAAAATATCACGACCTGCTAAGTCAATTGCAGTAGCCTGTCTCCAATCTAAATCAATATTTGCTTTGTCTGCTGCAATCATAGCTTTTACAACGTCATTAACTCTACCACCAGCTAGATAGTGAGTTTCTAAATCATTAACTGAAATATCTTTCAGTCCAGCTTTAAAAGCACAAATTCTTGCATCAACAATTAACTTTGGAGGAATTTTTCTTAAACTCATTCCAATAATGTTAAAAATTGATATTGGTGTTCCTGATACAAATGCTCTAAACCATAAAGCCACAAACCTTCCTGCAATAAGAAGAAAAATAAGCGCTATAATAAAAAATATAAAAATCAGTACATACACACTTGAAGAGATATCCATTCCTAGTCCTTGTTAATATGTTTACAAATTAGTCGAGCGCCTTGCCCTCCTACAACCTCTATTTTAGTTCCCTTTTGTAAATAACCTGTTTTTGAAACAGCTTGATAATACTGTCCATCTACCTGAATATAACCAGATGGTCTTAAATCAGCAGAAACAATACCCGTTTTTCCAATTAGATCCTTATTGTACTTGCTCGCAAAAAACCCAGCTTGATCTGAATCTAAATAAATAGTTCCACTAGCACCTGTTTTTTTGACTCGTTTAAGAGCAAACCTAACACAAAAAATTAAAGAAATAATTAAAGCTCCTACATAGAAAAATAGAAAAACAGGTCCAATATTTTCATATACCAAGATAAATACAGATAGAATCATTAAAATGGTGCCTATAGCACCCATAATTCCACCCGGTAAGAAAAACTCAAAATAGATCATAAGCAGCCCACCTAGAGCTAATAAAAATGCTAAGATCATTTCTTTCTCACAATTAATCGTTTTGCTTTAATTGCAATAACTACAATAGGCTGATCTTTTTCAATATACCCAGTCTCAGCTATCGCATCATAAATTTCGTTTTTAATAGAAACCTTACCCGAAGGTCTTAATGAAGAAAAACTCAATCCTTCTTCACCAACTTTTGGAAGTAAAGCTTCCTCCGGTCCGCTAGTATACCCTAATTTTCTTTCTTGTGCACCTCTTAAAATCAATGGCGAACGAGAAAGCATAGAAGGAAGAACATATTTTGAAAGTAAAAATATAGCTAAAAATGCAACTACAAACCCCAGACCAAACCAAGCAAGTCTGTATAAAATATCAATCGCTTCTAAATTAAGCTGGCTAAAATCAAATGAAACATTAGAAATATTTGGAACCATCAATGCAAAAAGACCTGCGATAAACAGTAAAGACCCAACAATCCCTGCTACTCCAAACCCTGGAATTACAAAGATTTCTAATAAAAGCAAAGTAGCCCCTACAACTAATAAAATTAATTCAAGCCAATTAACTGCATAAATAGCAAAAGAAGACAGCAAAATTAACCCTAAACAAGACAATCCAATAATTCCAAAAAGACCAAAACCAGGAGTGCTAAGTTCTATATAAATTCCAATAATTAATCCTATTAATAAAATTGTAGATACAATCGGATGGGATAAAAATGAGAAAAAATTCACTTTCCAATCTGTGTAGGTAATCAATGTTGCATTTTCCATTTTTGAAAAAAATGGTACTTCAAAAAGAGGAGATTGATTAAAAGGCACCATGCCAGATACTTTTTCAAGCTCTTTTTGAAAAGGTACTTCAAAATCAGAGATCCCAAACTCTGTTAACTGTTTGGCATCTAATGTTAATAGTTTTCCTTTTTGACTAATTATAGTATCAGATGACTTAATCTTCTTTTCAGTACTAAGAGAGATAAACTTCCCATCTCTTTCAACTACTATCATCTCCTTATCAACCATAGCTTGCGCTAGAACAGGATCTCTACTGTAAAACCTTGCTAAATTTGCAAACTCAGATCGAAGAGCAGAGTTAACTTTTTCAGATGCTGTTTGCGCCCCTTCTGTAGATTGAGTTACAGGTTCTGCAGCCCCCATACTAGACTGTGGAGTTGTTGCTATAAATCTACTACTGTATGCAAGCATTGCTCCTGCTGATATTGCCCAGTTATCTATATATGCTACTACTGGAATACCATACTCTACATCTAACTCTTGCATTAACCTACAGATCTTTTGAGCAGGAAACACTTGCCCTCCAGGAGTGTTTAGCTTTAACAGGACAAAACGGACATTTTTCTCTCTAAAATGGTCAAAAGCAAATTTAAACTTAATATAAGTAGATTGGTTAATAGATCGATCTTTTTCTAATGATAAGTAACCAATTAAATTTTCTTCATCAGCAACATACTTAATATGCTCTTCTAACATGTTTTCTACAGACTGGTCTTGAGAAAACAAACTACAAACTGACAATAAAATTAAAAAAACTACTCTCATTAAATACTCCTAATCTAAAAAGTTAGGGTAGCAAAATAAATATTTAATAAAAAGAAATGGTTAATGAATTTTTAACTATTGATAAGATTTATTAAAAAAAGATAAAAGCCCCTTAAAAGGGGCTTAGAATTATTTTTTGACCCAAGCCTTGATGATTTTTTGCTCTTCAAGTGGCTTGTCTGCCATGCCAGTTTTCTGGCCTTCAATTTTTTGAACTACATCATAACCAGAAATCACTTCACCGAAAATGGTATGGTGCATGTTTAACCATGGAGTCTTAGCAGTAGTAATAAAAAATTGACTACCATTTGTGTTTGGTCCTGCATTAGCCATAGCTAAAATACCAACTTTATCAAATGCTATATCTGCTCTAAATTCGTCTTGGAAAGGCTTTCCCCAACAAGATTCTCCACCACGACCGGTGCCTGTTGGATCACCACATTGAACCATAAAGTCTTTAATTACTCTATGAAAGATGATGCCATCATAATATTTTTTATTTACTAGTGTAATAAAATTTTCACACGTTTTAGGAGCTACGTCTGGATATAATTTTAACTCAATTATTCCTTGATTAGTCTCAAAACAAACTACTGGATTTTCCTTAGTCACTTTTGTCTCCTTAGCATTTAGGGTTGATAGTGCAAAGCACATAAAGGCTAATAGTTTACCAAATGTTTTCATAAAAAACTCCTTAGAAATTTTTTGGATTTAGCTATAAAATTAGCAGAATCTCTCTATAGAATCAACCACCATTCTTACTTAAAATAATTCCTATATTGTGTATTTTTATTCGTTAATTTGCTATACTAATACCCTTTATTATTGCGAATTATATTAAGGAGCAAGAAAATGGAAATTGAAAAAATTAATTCAAGTGAGATTATTACAAGTTATTACTATGAGAATAACACACAAATTAATCTACAAGAAGAAATTTTAACAAGTAAAAATCCAACTAAGACAAAAGCGGGTTTAAGAAGACAAAATGCTGAAGTTATGCTAATGGCAAACATTCAAGCTTTATCAACCCCTTCGGAATACGAAATATACATCAATGATCTTAAGAACATTGAAGAGTATATGGTAGAAATTTTTAAATTCACCTATGGTGTAAAAGCTTTTAAATTAGATGAATACAAAGAATTTGTTTTAATTCAAAAAGCAAACTACCTAGCTGCCTTAGACACACAAGTAGCATGGGATATTTTAGAAAAAGAAGGCCTAATTGATTATATTGATCGAGAAGAGCCTGAAATCCCTTTAAATCCAATTATATCTGGTTGTACAAGATATCAACTTGAAAAAAAGTTTTTCTTAAAAAACTTAACTCTTATTGAAATCTTCATCCAAAAACATCATGAGTATGCTTATGGAAAAGGTTCAAAAAACTCTAAAGAATGTAAAGAAGATGTAAAAAGATACCAAGCTAGATTCTTAGCTGGTTTTGATAATAGCACAGCTGACGAGATCTTAAGAGATAAAAAGCTTCTAGATTATTTAGACTAACTATTTAATCCTTATTGGAGTTCCACAAGTTCTGCATTTGTTATCAATGTATTCTTCAACTCGACCACATACTTCACAAAGTGAATAGTGGCTAAAAAAGTAATCCTTCTGTTTGTGAAAATCTCTTTTTTCGCAAACAGATTGTGATGCTAACTGCATTTGCCCAAACAACATTGCTAATAAAAAGTATCTCATGAAAAGACCTCCTAAAATAGTTAAGAGATCTATTTTTTTAAATTGTTGAATAAAATTCAAACAATTTTTGTACTTTACTCATTGACTTTCTATAAACATTCGGTCAATCTGAAAGTGGGTATTGATATATAGAACGAATGCGTTTTTTTTGTATTTTTTTGGCTTTTATTTTTCCTATATTCTTGTATGGAATCAACTATCAGGTTCAATTTACAGGTATTAGAGATCCAGAACTACAAAAACTTGTAGGTGATTCTTCAGATTTAAAAAAGCTAAAAGATCGTCCTCCTTATTCATTAAATGCTCTTAACTACAGAGCAAAAAACGACCTTACAAAAATTGTAAAAGCATTAAGATCACATGGCTATTATGATGCCAAAGTTTCATTTGATATCGAAACTGAAAACCAAGTAACTGTCTTTGTAAAAATCACCCCTGGTCCAAGGTATGTTTTAGAAGCCTATAATATCTATCAAAATACAGATATAGAATGCGCTAAGATCAACTTAAAAGATCTTGGTGTTAACCTAAACGCCCCTATCACTTGGAAACAAATTATCAACGCAGAACTAGATATCCTTACAGCTTTAGCTGAGTGTGGGTATCCTCTAGCAGATATTGATAAAAGAGATGTTTCTGTAGATATGTTGGATAAAAATATCACGGTTTCTGAATGGATATATAATGGTCCTTTAGCTCGTTATGGCCCAATAAGTATCATGGGATTAAATACAGTTAAACCTGAATATATTTTAAATAAAATCCCATGGGAAGAAGGAGATATTTACTCTTCTGTAGACCTTGAAAAAGTACAACAAAAGCTTATACAAACAGAGCTTTTTTCTTCTGTATTAGTTACCCATGCTGAAGAGCTAGATCCAGAAGGACAACTTCCTTTAAAAATGCATGTAGAAGAAGCTAGACACAGAAGTTTTAATATAGGAGCTAGCTATGCAACTGTAGATGGCTTTGGAGGTGTTGTTGGATGGGTTCATAGAAACTTTAGAGGTATGGGAGAAACGCTAAGAATTGAAGCTGATATCGCACAAGCATCAAAGGTTGGTTTTGTCTCTTATACAAAACCAGATTTTTGGATAAGAGACCAAAATCTTTTCTCTGAAGCTGCTGCCGTTCGAGAAAATATCACAGCCTACCTTGCGATAACCTATCGCGGACAAATTAGATTAGATAGACAGTTTAACAAATACTTTTACGGATCTATAGGAGCTAGAGGTGAATACATTTCAATCCATGATAGTATTGACAATGGTAAATTCTTCTTACTATCTCCTCCTGTGTTTTTAAGATTTTCTACAGCAAACAGTCTTTTAGACCCTACAAAAGGTTTTACGATTTCATATAAAGTAACTCCATACTTTAATGTGAGAAAGGAAGATGATTTTTTTATTAAGCATACACTCTTAACAAAGTTGTACTTTCCAACATTTGATAGTAGACTTGTGTTTGCTTTTAGAATTTTAGTTGGATCAATTGGGTTTTCTCCTCTAACTGATATCCCATTTAACAAACGATTTTTGGGTGGATCTGATGATGATCTTAGAGGTTATAGATATAGAACAGTATCTCCAACAGATGGAATGGGAAATCCAACTGGAGGAAGATCTGCAATTTATGCAACTTTTGAACCTAGAATAATGGTCACTGATAAAATAGGAGTTGTTCCTTTTACTGACTGGGGAACTGTTTCCACAAAGGTTGCTCCTAATGTTAATGAAAAATGGTTTAAATCAGTTGGTATTGGTATTCGTTACTTTACATTTTTTGGACCAATAAGAGCAGACCTTGCATTCCCACTAGATAGAAGAAGAAGAGATCCAGGGTATCGGATCTATGTTAGTATAGGACAAACTTTTTAGGCTTATGGATAAAATAGTTAAAGCTTTTAGTGTTTTTATCGTTATCGTTTTCATTTTGATCTTAAGTGCAATCTTTGCCTTCCAAACAGATTTTGCAAAAAACAAAATTCATAATGCATTAGCAGCTCAAAATATTTTTTCTTACGAAAAAATGGAAGGCGTCTTGCCTTTTGAAATCACATTCACCAATGCTAGTTTCCAATACAATGATCATATACTCCTTATAAAAACCTTAAAAGCTAGACCCTCTTTAGCCTCTTTACTAAGAAACCAACTACATCTTCATTATCTTAAAGCAGACGATGTTGTTTATGAAAAAAGCGCTAGTTTAGCAATAGTAGAAACAGAAAACGACCCAGAACCTACACTTGAAATTCCCTATAATCTTAAAGTCAGTAAGTTGGAAATTAATAACTTTAAATACCAAGATAATCTTGTATTAAATCTAGATGGATCTTTTCGCATAGATAAAGATCTTAGATCCTATTACATGTACTTAAATCTCGAAAGGGATGGTTTTGAAGATACTTTCGCTTCTTTAGAAATACAAAAGAGAAAGTTTTTACGACCTTCAATAGAATTAAAAGTAGATCTAGAGTCTTCAGATGCATTATTTCCCTTCGTTCAAATTGATACAACTGTGACAGGAAAAGCAAGAGTCTACGGAAAAGGTAAAAGACAGTTTTTACAAACAATCATTGAAAGAAAAATACCTGAAATTGAAGCCAGAGGGTCTGGTTTTATTGTTACTAATGACTCTCCTTGGAATTTTTCATTTGAATTAGACACCCCATTTATTCATTTTCCAAATATTCGGGTGAAAGGAAAGGACACTGAATTTAACACTCGATTTTCTGTAAGCCATTCCTTTACAGTTGAAAACGCACCTTTTTCTCTTTTTATAAATGCTTATGATGGCCAGTTTGTAAGTAGAGGTAGTTTTTCGTTTGATAAAGTTCTATCTGCAGATTTTAAAACTCGAGCTAATGCCTTTTATATACAAGATGAGCCATTTAAAGATGCAAAGGCTAATATAAAACTTACGAACAACAATCAAGCCTCAATCGAAGGTTCTTTTGACTTTAATGATATTGTTTATAACTTCTCTGGAGATGTTGATCTCGGTACAAATTCACATGTTAAAGATTTTTCTCTAAAATCCCCTTACTTAAATGCACTAGGAAATGTCTATCTTTTAAAAAATCAAGATGTAGTTGGTGATATAGAAGGAAGCTTTACTTCTATTTCACTATTAAAAAGATATTTACCAGATTTTTCAGATATTGGAACTGGAAAATTTGAAGCACATCTTAAAGAGGAAAAAGAAATCGACCTTGATTTTGAAGTAGACCAATTTTTCTACCACCATGCTTCAATAAGAAGATTAGAAGGAAAAGCGCATCTAGATAGCCATTCAATTGATGATTTTAAAACTATTTCCTTACAAGCCTTTGATGTAGAATACAAAGACCTAACACTACAAAACATTACTCTTAACACTTCTACGCAACAAGAAAACTGGCCTTTTGAATTAAAAATAGAAGGTGAACTTACAAACCCTATAGATATTAATGCACAAGGATTTTGGAAGCTTGAAAATCAAGGACTTTATTTATCCATCCAAGACCTTAGTGGAGTACTTCTTTCTCACCCTTTTATTTCTCAAGAACCTATAGAACTTGAGTGGACAAAAGATAAACTCCTACTAACAGAATTTAAACTTGATCTTGAAAATTCTTCTTTTTATGCAGTTGCGGATATGAAAGATGACAGTGGAACTTTTACAGTTGATATTAATGAGTTTCCTGTTGAGTTTTTACTCTTATTTACCCCCTATTACGCTCTTCAAGGAACATTTTCATTAAAAGCAGATTTTGAATTAGATGAAACTTTAAAAGGAGATATCACCTCTACATTAAATAATCTTTCTCTACCTTCTCTTCCAAAAGGTGTTTTTGCAAATGGAACTATAAATGGCTCTTATGACAATAACCTATTGCATATAGATTCCAATCTTTCTATAGAAGACCAACCCTATTTTGTCTCTAATTTAGATCTACCATTTTCTATAAAGCCATTAGAGCTTAAAGCTTTTATACTTAAAAACAATGACCTTTCAGGCTCTTTACTCTTTTCAGGGAATATAGAAGATTTATTAGACCTATTTGATCTTGGACCTCATACCATCTCAGGAGGTCTTGAAGCTGATTTAAAACTAGATGGCACATTTAATAGTCCTAAAATAAATGGACAAGCAACTTTTAAAAATGGGTTTTATGAAAATGCTTATACAGGAACAAAACTAAAAGAGATTGAAGCTTTGTTTATCGCAAACAACGAAAGAATCTCTATAAGTTCATTTGATGCAAAAGGTTTAACAGGAGGAACTTTAAACTCATACGGCGCAATTAACCTAAACGATGACTATTCATTTTTATTTGTTGTAGATTTTAAAGACCTTAAAGGAGTTGAATTTGGTTTTTTTGAAACAACAGGTAGAGGAACAATAAAGCTTGAAGGAGATATCTATCAAGCTCTAGCATCTGGAAATATCCGAGTAAAAAATGCACATTTTCAAATACCAGATACATTCACAAGAACAGTTCCCGATCTGAAAATTAATTATATACATGCTCCCCCTAGTTTTTATGCTGAAAAAATTCCTGTAACAGAAAAAACAAAATACCCATTTACTCTAGATATTGACATAGAAGCTCCTAGAGATGTTACTATTTCTGGCAGAGGTGTTGAGTCAGAATGGAAAGGAGAATTTAAAATTGGTGGAAATATCCACCAACCAATAGCCTCTGGAAATCTTGATCTTATTCGAGGTTCATATGACTTTTCAGGAAAAACCTTTACACTTGCAAATGGTAGAATCACTTTTCCAGAACAAGCTGAAGCTGTACCAACTTTATCTTTGCAAGGAAGAATTGAAGAGCAAAACACCACAATTTTAGCAAACTTAAACGGCCCTGTTAACAGCCCTAAACTCTCTTTTTCTTCAATCCCACCACTTCCAACCTCTTCTATATTATCTCTTTTACTGTTTGGAGAAAAAATTGGAGAAATATCAGGTCCACAAGCAATTCAACTTGCCACACTAATAGCCTCATTAGCAGGTGATGGTCCTGATATTTTAGAATCAACAAGAAAAAGTTTAGGAATCGATCGGTTAAAACTAATTTCTACCCCCAATAAAGAAGATCTAGATGCTCTAGCAGTACAAGTAGGAAAATATATTACTAAAGGTGTGCTTGTTACTGTCACACAAGGAGTTGGTAGTGATAGAAGTGATGTCGGGGTGGAAGTAGAACTATCCCACGGCTTTTATTTTCAAGCGGAATCACAACAACAACTTGAGCAAGGAAAATTTACCTTAAAATGGAATGTTTCTTACTAAAGAAGAATCTTTCTGAAGGTTTTCTAGATTAAATGAAATTTAATATTTCTTTTATTGAAATACCAGTCTGATCTAAGAGGTATACCACACCTTTTTTTGAATGATCTAGGTCTTTAGGTATATTTATAATTACGTTAACTAGAAATTGAAAAAAATTAAAATAAAAAACTTGTTCTAATAATCAGATCATAGCTATTCTAGATAGAGTAGATCTTCAAATATCTTTAAAAATAAAAGGATAATAATATGGCTAATGAAGTTGCAGAAATAGATACTCATGAAAAAGAAATTCAATCAACTCTTACTGATGAACAACTAAAACTATTAGCTGAAATTCAAGAAGAGCAAAGTATTTTAGAAAAAAAGCAAACGCAAGAAAAAACTAGAATTGATCATGAGCAAAGTTCATCTTGGGATCAAAGAAAAGTAATTCCTTCCTATGAAGCTGATCTTTTTGGAGTAACAACATCAACACTAAAAAATGAACCAACTTTAAATGATGATCGAAAGCTTGTTGAAGGAATAGAATCAAAACCTTTATTTAATAAAAAAGATATTGAAGATTGTCAAAACGCTCTTGTTCGTGGAAAAAGATCTGTTGAAGATGATAATAAAAATCCAGTACAACCCATTGATAAACTTGACCAAGAAATTCAAGTAAAATTTAAAGATTTGAATCAAACAGGTTTAGAAGCTATTAACTCCCTTAAAGAAATTGGTGATGTACTAGAGAACATTGAAAATGAAAAAACAGAAAACAAGCCACCTTTAGAAAAAGTTAATCTATGCGAAAAATTACTAAATGAAGTAGGTATTCCAAAGCTTCAAGATATGGATAGAGAGCTTAAAGAGCTTGCTGACTTTGTTGAAGAAAAAAACCAACAAAGAGAAGATATTTTAAACTTACAAAATGAATTAAGTAACGGACCTGATTCAAAAGACAGCACTTATACACTTTCAGATCGCGCTTTAGAAAAAATTGCATCTTTAGAAGAAAGTGGGATAGAACTTTTAAAACTAGATCCTGAACAAAAAGAGATTTCAATTGTTCAATACACTGAACTTAAAGCACAGATCAAAGATGTGATGAGTAATTTGCAAATCAAACAGCAAACTACCATGACAACAAAAATCAATCCTCTACTAACTGAAAAAAACGTACTACTTGAAACCTTAAAAACAATTTTACGTATTTGGACAAGACTAGTTGATACTCTTGTTCAAAATCAAAAAGTTAACTAATGAGATTATTTGACCTAGCTAAAGAGATTGTTAAAAAGCATCCGGAGCTTTCTAAACCAATTTTGGAAAAGTCTGTAGAAGAAATGTATGAAAAAGCATACACCTTCTATCAAGATGGAGCTTATACAAAAGCTATTTCACTTTTTCAATGTCTTGTTTTTCAAAGACCAGTTGAACCTATCTATTGGGAGGGCTTAGCATCTTCTTGCTTTGCTAAAAAAGAATTCAAGCTCTCATTGAATGCTTGGGCAATGGTAGCAATGCTTGATCCTAAAAATGGAAAAGCACATCTTTATGCAGCTGAGTGTTATTTTTCTCTAGGTCAAGCAGATGAAGGATTAAAAGCATTAGAAAAAGCCAAAAAACAACTAAATACACAAAAGACCTATTTATACAGAATAGAACTCTTAGAAAAGGCTTGGGGAGAAAACAATGGATAGCATTGAATATTATTTAGATTTAATTCTAAGTGATCCTAAAGATCTAGATTCATTACAGCCTGCAGGATTTGTACCTGAAGTTCAACCGGTAAAACCAAAACCTGAAAAAAAAGATCCTATTCCAGCTAATTTACCTGGAAGAAAGCCTAGATCATTTGTACCGTCTACACTACCAACACTCACAAAACCTTCAGATTTATCTGAGAAAAAAAACTGTATTGAGCTAACACTTATTTTACTTAACAATAAAATCTATGATGTAAGTAAAGAGTATGTTCTTTTAGAAGAGATAGAGATCCAAAAAAACAGCAAACACTTAAGACAGCTTCATAAAGAGTATTTAGATATACTTTCAAAGCAAGTAATCGAAGCTCAAAAAAGCGACAGTTGGAAAGAGCTACAAAAAATCGCTGCCTATGTATTTTCTGGTGCTCTGATGATTTTTGGCGCCTATCTTGCAGCAGAAAGTGGCTCCCCTGAAGTGATGAGCGCGGGAAAGCTAATTATGGCTTCTGCCGGCATAGGGCTTTTCACCCAAGCCATGCAAGATACCGATGGGTTTGACGCTCTAGCTGCTTATCTTGTAAGTAATGATAAAACACAAAAAATGGTTTCATCATCATTAGAGACAAGTTTTGTGCTATTATCTTTGGGAATTGGACTCTATACAGGTCTTGGAGGAGTTACACAACTGGGAGGATTTTCAGCTTTAGCTCACCTACCTAAAAACTTACAAAACGTACAAAGTGCATTATCAATAGGTTCAGTTACAGCTTCGAGTTTTTCACAACTTCAACAACAATATGCGGCAAAAACATACTTAGACTATGAGTCAAAAGTAAAAGAACTTGAGATTGATAAAACAAAAGAAGAAAACAAAATAAGCATGCAAGGAAACCTTTTAGATGAAAGTTTATCCTCTCATGATGCAATATATAACATTGTAAAAAAAGCAATCGGCCAATCTGGGTATTACACCTAAAGGAGAAAATAATATGTCACTTACAATAGATACTATGCCAGAGCCAGACTCTGTATTTAATACAAATGGACTAAACTTCGAAGATACATCAGTAGAAAGACAGCTTTACCAAGAACTACTTTCTGAAATGGTTGAAGATATTTCTGAAGGTGACCCTGAAATCAAAAGAGAAATGTATCATGAAGTAGACAAAGTTAACCAAGACATCCTTAGTGATAACAGAGCTCTTCATAGAATTATGGCAGATGTGATTCATCATTTTATGTATGTTTCGCACTTTGACAAACAACAAAAAAAAGAAAGCCAAAAAGACACTGAAAAGAATATTACAATTGGTACAAAAGAACAATGTGCAGCTCAACAAGAAAAAGGTGAAATTTCAAAATGGCAACTTTATAGATCAGCTGCCTCAATCGTTGCTATTGGCCTTTACGGTATGGTAAACCCTAAAGGAGTAACAGAGATCTTACCTATCTTACAGCAAGCAAATAACACATACACCGAAATGCAGCAATCTAGACAAGATAGTAAGTTTTCATGGCACTCGAATATGGTTCAAAAGTATCAAGCAAAATTTTCTAATACAGGTCAACAAATGACATCAGCATCTTCATCGCAGCAAGAAGTCATTCGCATACTACAAACTATTTTAGATTCTCTAGCAAGTGCTGCTAGAGCTCAATAACAATTAAAACTCAACGCTTCTGCGTTGAGTTTTTTTTCTAGTTATATCACTAAAAATTTAAATTAAAACCTGAAGTTTAAAACAAAAGTTAATTTGACTTTTAATTATCAACTTAATTAACATTAAACAAATACAAACAAAAAAGGTTTTTAAATGAAAAAGTTTTTATTATTTTCTGTGGTTTTATCATGTGTTATTTTATCTTCTGTTGAAGGTGGTTTTTTTAAACAATTAGCAGGAAAAGAGAATTACTTATTACCAAAAGAAGAAAGAAATGTAACAAGCAACCCATACATTGCTCAAAACGCCGCAATAGCATTTACACTGCCCAAGCAAGAAACAAATTGGCAGGAAGAAGTCTCAGCAATCAAGGAAAATGGAAGCAATATCAGAACATTTATTTCAAAGAACTCGAATAAAGACAAAAAAGAACTTAACCTTATGTTTTTAATAAAAAATGAAGAAAGAAAACTAAATTTTTCAGAATTTTTAACATGGGATCAAAAGAAAAACCCAACATCTAAATATAATATTCTTACACAAACAGACAATGATATAACGTATGAATATACAACAATGAAAGGTGAATATTCTCTAAACAGACTAATCAAAACTAATATGGGTACCCATCTAATATTTTTAAATTCTACAAAAACTTTAGATTCAAAAGAGAGAAAGTGCTGGTTAGATAGTTTTAAAAATGCAAAATTGATAGACCTTCCTAAAAAAACAAGAATATAGTTGCAGAATTTATAACTGAAAATCATTTTCCTAAATCACTATTGTTGCTATTCTTATCTCATAAATAAGGATAGTTATGTCATTTTTTAAAAGAAAATCTATTACAGCTCTACGAGCAGAAGCAACAGACAAAGAACATGCATTAAAAAGAACATTAGGACCGTTGAGCCTAACTTCTATAGGACTTGGAGCGATTATTGGAGCTGGATTTTTTGTATTAACAGGGCTTGCAGCAGCTGAAAATGCTGGTCCTGCAGTGATTTTATCTTATATTTTAGCTGCAATTATCTGCGTATTTGCCGCATTTTGTTACGCTGAATTTGCTTCACTAATTCCTATCGCAGGAAGCGCTTACTCCTATGCGTATGCAACAATGGGAGAAGTTGTAGCCTGGACAATTGGTTGGGGTAATGCTATGTACTACCTATTTGCAGCATCTACAGTAGCAGTTGGTTGGTCTGGTTACTTACAATCTTTACTCCATGATTTAGGGTTGAAGATCCCTAGTTTCTTATCATCTTCCCCTCTTGGCCATGATAGCATAAATGGCTGGCATTGCACGGGAAGTTTGGTGAATTTACCTGCTTTATTAATTGTGTTATTTGTTGGTGGAATGATCTCTGTTGGTGTTAAAGCAGCAGCATCTTTAAACAACCTAATGGTAACGATAAAAATTGGCGCAATTGTTATCTTTATTCTTTGTGGTATCTCTTTTTTTAATTGGGAAAACCTAACTCCTTTTATCCCTCAAAACACAGGAACTTTTGGTGAGTTTGGATGGAGTGGAATCCTAAGAGGTTCTGGTATTGTATTTTTTGGTTTCATTGGGTTTGAAGGTGTATCTGCTATGGCTCAAGAAACTAAAAACCCTCAAAGAAACATGCCAATTGGTATGATGGCTTCTCTAGGGTTTTCAGCGATTATCTATATCATAGTTACTTGTGTTCTTATTGGAGCTGTAGGTTATAAAAGTTTAGGGGTGCCTGATCCATTAGCGTTTGCAGTAAATTCATTTGGCGATAGCTTTATTTGGTTACGTTATCTAATTAAGATTGCAATAGTTCTAAGCTTAGGATCTGTTGTGCTTGTGATGCTGATGGTTCAATCGAGAATTTTTTACTCGATGTCAATGGATGGCCTTTTGCCAAAGCCTTTCTGCAGTATCCATAAAAAGTATAAGACACCGTTTTTTACAACAATTGTCAACACCATGTTTGTTGCATTATTTGCTGGATTTTTTCCAGTAGGTATCTTGGGGCAAGTATCATCAATGGGAGCATTAATGGCTTTTGCTCTTGTGTCACTGGGTATTTTGATTTTAAGATACAAGCATCCTGACTTAAAAAGGCCATTTAAAACACCACTTGTTCCTTTTGTACCTGTTTTTAGTGTGATAATGTGTATTGGCCAAATGCTAGCGCTCCATCCTGTTGTATGGTTACAACTTCTTACTTGGCTGGCATTAGGATATTTAATCTATTTTGGATATGGGTATAAACACAGCTTATTAAGGAAGGGATAGAAAAAAGCCCTGGTGGTTTTTTTCTATCTTCTGTTATTTTCTCCTAAAGCTTGTCTAACTTTTGATAATCTCTTATCCACTGTTTGTTCAACTGCAGTTTTAGCTTTTTGTACACCATCTGTAATCCCAGACTCTGCAGAAGATAAGACTTTTGAGGCTATAGATGGAACTTCTGTAAAGACCCCTACAGCAAGTTGATAAAGACCTAAAATAATTAAAGGGTTTTTATTTTCATTAATCATCGATAGCATCCCCCACTCACTTGGATCAAAGATACAAATTGCTAATGTTGCAAATATTAGACCAAATGCAAGCTTTGTATTATCTTTTTGTTTTTTAGGCGCTGTTGTCGATAAAGTAGTTTTTGCTTTTCTTTGACTGTTTGTAGTTGATGCAGGAGTTCTTATCCCAAGTAAATTTCTTGTATTTTGTAAAAATACATCAGAAACAGATTTTAGTAGAACATCAGTTACCTTTTGTTGGGTTGCGGTAAACTTTTGACTAAGCGCTATATTTTCCTTTTTAAAGTTCATATACTTATTATATAAATATAGAGTTGAAGCTCCAAGCGCTATAACTTCTAATCCCTTAGCAGTCATGCTCATCGTTTTTAATGAAGGAAAAGTACTTAATACCACCATTTGAATCTCTGGATTTCTAGCTGCAAACCCAGCTACAATTTTTTTTAAGATAGGATAACTAGCCACGTTTCTTGAAATATGTATTAAAGTAGTCAACGCAGATAAGTCTTTGCTACATTTTTCTGAAAACTTAGCAGATAAGTCTTTGCTACATTTTTCTGAAAACTTATCAGATATAGCCTCTTTTAAAACGTTTTTTACTGAAAATGTTGAGTAATTATAAACTGACATTATTATACCTTAAATTATTAATTTCTTAAGTATTATAATATATTTATAATTTTAATTTCAATATTAATATGTAAGTAAATAATTACATTAATAATATATCACTGATATTGTGTTGTTTACGTTATTTTCAGATTCTTATCTTGATTCGAAATATCGCTCTATATAGTTAATAATCAGTACTTAAAAACAAATTTACCTCATGTAGATTTTGAGTTTTTTAAGCTTTATCAGGAATAAAAAAATGGGTTAATAATTAAAAAAACCAGAATTTTATTATTTAATTTAATTAAAACATATGAAAATAAAAAATCTTTTATTATTAATAACTTTAGATTAGATTATTATAGGATTTGTCGATTTTGCCTTCTAAGATTTGTTTTAGTATAGTGGAAGGTTAAAGACACAAAGGGTTTGATGTTTCAAAAGATATTGAGATTTAACTTTTTAGCTTCTATTGGAGAGTACGTTAGATTATTTATTGAGGTATTAGAGGCAAGCTTTCGAAGACCTCCTTCATGGAATCTATTAAGGGAACAGCTTTATAATATAGGAGTCTTATCGCTTACAGTTGTTGCGATAACAGGCTTTTCGACAGGTTTTGTATTAGCAGCTCAATCATTTTATCAGCTTAATGAAAAAGGTTTAGCATCTATTACTGGGATTATGGTTGGAAAAGCTATGATCACAGAACTTGGTCCTTTGCTTACAGCTTTTATGGTAACAGGAAGAGTTGGCTCTGCAATGTGTGCTGAACTTGGTACGATGAATGTAACAGAACAGATTGATGCCTTAAAATCTATGGCTATAAACCCTAATAGATATTTAGTAGCTCCAAGGTTTTTAGCTGGAATAATAATGATGCCACTACTTACTTTATTTAGTATTGTAATGGGGATCTATGGTGGATATCTTATCTCTGTATACTTATTTGGAATGAGTCCAGCTGCTTTTTTTGATCCTATGCCTATGCATATCACCTTATTTGATCTTTTTACTGGAGTGTTTAAAGCATTTTGCTTTGGGGTTATTCTAGTTACAGTTTGTTGTTATAAAGGGATGAGAGCTCGAGGTGGAGCTGCAGGGGTTGGAGTATCAATTACAAAAAGTGTTGTGATCTCCTATACATTAATTCTAATCGCCGACTTTTTTATCACTGTGATGTTAAATAGCATTTATCAAGAATTTCAAACGGATTGGCTGGGATGATCGAGATTGAAAATTTGTATAAAAGCTATGGAAAACATGAAATCTTAAAAGGTCTTTCTTTAAAGGTAAACCAAGGTGAAATCCTAGTGATCTTAGGTAGATCTGGAGTAGGTAAAAGTGTGTTACTTAAACAGATTATAGGAATAGAAAAACCTGACTGTGGAACTGTTGATGTCTTTGGTAAAAGAATTTCAACAATGGACCAAAAAGACATCTATAAAACTGTAAAAGACATGGGAATGCTTTTTCAAGGAGCCGCTCTTTTTGATTCGATGAATATCTTTGATAACATCGCTTTTTACTTAAGCGAGCATGGTAATTTAGAAACAGGACAGCCCTATTCTAAAGAAGAAATAGAACAAAGAGTATGCTCAGCTCTTGCAGAAGTAGGACTTAGTGGTGTTGAGAAAAAGATGCCATCTGATCTATCTGGAGGGATGAGAAAAAGAGCTGGCCTTGCAAGACTTATTGTTTATCGACCAAAGATCTTGTTATACGATGAACCAACTACTGGCCTTGATCCAATTACAGCTCAACAAATAAACGAATTAATAGTAAAAACTCAAAAGAACCTGCAAGGGACAAGTATAGTTGTTACTCATGATATGCATTCGGCTTTATTTATAGCTGATAGACTAGCATTACATGACCAGGGAAAAATTGCTTTTGTAGATAAACCTGAAATATTTTTAGAAATAGATAATCCAATAATACAGTCATTTAAAGACTGTTTATATAACCACCCTACGGCAAGTAAGGAGTAAGAAATGTCAGATAGAATGAAAAATACTCTTATAGGACTGTTTTTAACTGTGTCGCTTTTTATTGTGATGGGAATTGTCCTTTTTCTAAAGCCACATGTAGGAGATGGAGAAAAAAAATTCCAAGTACGCTTTTCTAATATTTCAGGAATAAGTAGAGGTACAAGAGTAACTTTTGCAGGAAGACCTGTTGGTACTGTAGTTGAAATTGAAGAAGTAAAAGATGCAAGACAAGGAGCTACAGACTCTCTTGGTAGAGTTTACTTTTATCAGTTATCACTGAAAGTAGATTCTAGTGTAGATATCTACACTACTGATGAAATTACAATACAAACCTCCGGGCTTTTAGGAGAAAAATCTATTGCAATTATCCCAAAACACCCCCCTAAAGGAGTAACTCCAAAACTTGTAACACAAAATAAAGTTATCTATGCAGACTCTCAAGATCCTATTGAAAATGTAATTAATGAAGTATCAAAACTCTCAGGAAGAATTGAATCAGCAGTATCTGACATCAATGTTTGGTTTTTAGAAAATGAAGAAAATATGACCCTTGCAGTTAAAAATTTTGGTAGTGCAATGGGGCAAATCGACATTTTCACTGAAAATGCAAATAAAGAAATGATCGTGCAAAAAACAAGCCAAAACCTCGATCTTTTCCAAGACAACCTAAACTTAGTGTACAATGCATTAACAGAATTTGAGCAAAATGACACCATCGCAAAATTTTCAAGAACTATAGACAACTTTGACCAAGTAGCCAAAAGCTTTAACACAGATGGTAGAGAAGCATTGAAAAACCTAAATTCAATTACCTATGACATTGCCCATGGAAATGGTTCTTTAGGTAAACTTGTAAGCTCTGATTCATTATATCTACAAATCCAATCTTTACTAAGTAAAGGTCAAACTCTTGTAAATGATATCAATCACTACGGACTACTTTTCCAATATGATAAAAGCTGGCAAAGACAACGAGTAAAAAGAGCAAATCTTTTAAATGCTCTTAAAACTCCTAAAGAATTTAAAAACTATTTTGAAAAGGAAGTTGATCAGATTCAAACTTCTCTTACAAGATTGTCAGCTCTAATGGATAAAGCTCAAAAACAAAAGAAAAAAGTGCTTTCGAATAGAACCTTCCAAAAGGATTTTAGACAGCTATTAAATCAAATAGACACACTATCGAATGAAGTTAAAACCTACAACGAAGAACTTGTGGATATCCTAAGAGAGACTAATGAAAAATGCCAATAGTCTTTAATACATTTGTATTATAAAGAGCTTGAAGAGCATTGATTTTCTTAGACTTATTCTTAGTTAAGGTATTATCTAAGTAGGCTAAAAATGAAATACATCTTGAAAATCTAGAAAAGTTAAGTGCTCTTTCTCGAACCATTAAAGACTCTGTATAAAGCAAGTATCTCATAAAATCATCGTCTACATTTCCGTTTTTTAATACAGATAAAAAAGCATAGAATGAAGCTGAAAACACAGAACCTGTATCTATCGCATCTTTACAAGTTAGACTCATAAGATCTGGGTCTATTACTTCTATAATCTTTAAAAGTAGGAAATGATAGAAAATCTCTATAAAATCTTGTCTATTTTTTCTAGATAAAGCAGATCTTTTTTCATAAAAAAGATCCCATATTGCATCTACAAGTTTTGTTAAAAACATTCTAAAGCGTTTAGAATCTAGTTCTTTAGGGAACATAAACCCATATTCTTCAGGACTTAATAGGTGCTCTTTAAAGATTTCTACAAAATCTTTTGCATCTTCTATATGTCTATAGCTTTCTATCTGATGATAAAAATCTGAGTCTTTTGTTAATGAAACAACAAAAAAGTTTTTCTTAAACTCTTTTTGTTCAGCTAAAGCCTCTAACATTTTTGCTCTAGGTAAATCTTTCCAAGATGTCTTATCTTGAAGCTGAATCATAAGTAGTTTTTTTCCACCCTTTTTGCATCCTCTTAAAAACGCTAAAAACTCAGGTGCAAAATGAGCCTCCGAAATAGATAGCTGTTTTGTTGGAGAAGGTATTTTCAGTAGAGTTCTTTCCTTCTTTTCCAGTTTAAATGAATAAAGCGACTTTGGAAGATTTTCCTGCATAAGTGGATAGAATCCATCTACCCTATCTCTTACCGCATCTAAGATTTTAAAAAGAGGTCCATTTGGAAAGTTTTTTAGGATAAATCTCATTTGATCATCCCCTTTCATCAATCTATTCCAAACTGTATCATCTTTTTGTACATAGGCTTTTTTAGATAAATCAAGCCCTTTTCTCATCAAAAAGTGCATAAACCCTATGATCTCTTTTCTAATTGCCCCTCGATTTAAAAAATAGTGATAGCAAATAGCATGAACCACTTCAGTAAACACTGTATCTTTAGAAACTGTGCGATTATAATCTTTTGAAGATAGATATCTGTTTAAATACGTCTGAAAGTCTTCAAAATATTGCGTACAGTTTTTTGTTTTTGTCTTTCCTATAAGATTATGAGGATTTGCAGTAAGCATCATCGCCATAATAATCTTATTTATCCCTGCAAATAACTTTTTTTCTCTTGGAGTTTTTGATTTTTGGTAAAACTCTTCTAAAAGTGGTGAAATTGCTTTAAATATTTGATCAGAAAGACCTTGAATGTTTTTATCTTTAAAGATTGCCATCTTTAAAAGAGGATCATCTATTTTGATCTCTTTATCCTGATCAAAATCACAGTAAAGCTCAATATTTCGTAATAGCTCTCTTCTAAAAAATGGATTTCCATCAGCATTTTTTAAATAGAAAAGCTCATATTCTAAATCATCTTTTACCGCCTCAAAACTTCTTAATGAAGATCCATCAATATCTAATAATGAAGCTCTTTTTCCTTCCCAGCTTTCTTCCCACTCTTCTGCTCCCTCTAAAGGATGAGAAAACTTTTTCTGTATCTCTTTTTGATAAAATGCCGTTACCTCTAAATACTCTTCAGATTGTCCAACCCTATCGTATTTAGTTACTTTATCAACCTCTTTTAAGTATTGATCAATCATGTCTTGTGTTTTTCCCACAAGTGTCATGATCTCCTGAATCCCCTTTTTTGTTTTTGGGCTTTTCCAATTAAAAGATTCGTCTTTAGAAATATCTTTAAGATATTCTAGAACAACTAGATAAGTACTTTTGATTCCATCAAGTATTAGCTCCATATTTTCTTCTGAAAACCAGATAACTTCTTGACTAGGAAGCTCTTGATCATCAGTTACAAATCTTGAATCACCAACAAGACCAAAAGAATATGGATGTTCAATATCAAAATCAGATAAAATAGCTAAATTACCAACCGCTTGATGGATAGAAAATGAAGGTTTGTTCTTATTATTCATACAGTTATGAGTTTTTATACTACCTAATACGCTCTCCCCCTAAGGGTATTATCCCATTTATTACGATTTTTAATCAATTTTATTATAAATTAAATTAATCTATAAATAAACAACTTGTTATTTAAATATTTAATATAGATATATAATAATAAATAGTAATTAAGGTTATTATGGTCTCTTTCCTTCGCTCAATTATTGCACCGGTCTCAAGTTTATTCATTATGATCATGGGAAATGGTCTGTTAATCACGTTAATTCCTTTAAGAAGTAGATACGAGGGATTTTCAACAGAGCTTGCTGGATATTTAATGGCATCTTACTACGCAGGGTTAGTACTTGGGGCTTTGAATATTAACAAATTAATTGAAGGGGTAGGCCATATACGAGCATTTTCAGCCTTTGCATCGATATTTACAGTATTAACGATGTTACAAGGAGTATTTGTCAATCCTGCAGCTTGGCTAGTTTTAAGATTTTTAAGTGGTCTTTGTATCTCGGGAGTATTTGTTACAATAGAAAGCTGGCTTTTAGTAAAAAGCACAAGTAAGACAAGAGGGAAAGCTTTATCTATCTATATGGCAGCAAACTACGCATCTCAAGCACTTGGGCAATTATTTTTAGATGTAACAAATCCAAAAACCATAATTCCATTTTGTTTGGTAGTAGTGCTATCGTCTCTAGCGGTAGTTCCCCTTTCACTTACAAGAACAAGAGCGCCAATAATAGAAGAGCCATCTATATTAAAACTTAAGACTCTCTTGCGTTTATCTCCTCTAGGGGTTGTTGGTTCATTTTTAGGTGGAATGATATTAGGTTCTATCTTTGGGCTTTTACCAATATACGCTCAAGAACTTAATTACTCTGTAGCAAATATTGCGAGTATAATGGGAGTTACAATTTTTGGTGGATTATGTTTTCAATGGCCAGTTGGGGCTATTTCAGACAGGATAGACAGAAGAAAAGTTTTATTTTGCGCTTCTTTACTAACTTTAGCCTGTTCTTTTTCAATTGCAGTTGTAAATACAGTCAACATAACAACCTTCCTAGCATTAAGCTTTATCTTTGGGGGTCTTTCTTTTGTTCTGTATCCTCTTGCAGTCTCTCATGCTTCAGATCTTGTAGATCCTAAAGATTTAGTTGCTATGACTGGTGGAATGCTACTTTCATATGGAATTGGAGCAATTATTGGTCCTATTTTAGTAACCTATCCAATGAAATATGTAGGACCTCAAGGGTTTTTCTACTTTATCTCATCTGTTTGCTTAGTATTAGCTTTATTTACTCTTTCTCGGATCAAAACAAAAACACCAGTCCCCAAAGAAGACAAGCTTCCTCATGCAAATATTACAAGAACAACTCCTCTAGCATCAGAATTAGATCCTAGAGCAGAAAATGTAGAAGAGAAAAAAGAATCAACAAAAGTTTAATCTATTGGATGATATTTTTTTTCTAATACGTTTGTAAAAAGACTCATACAAAAAACAATAAGTCCTCCAAAAAAAAGACCTCCGAAACTGGTTACTTGAACTCCATAATCAACTAGCATTAAGAAGAAAAAACCACCAAAAGAAATCACAAAAGCACAAATTGCCATTTTAAGTAGAGTTGGTTTGAACCCTAAAATATAAAGACCTGGAAATATTGCTGAGTTTAATAAACCAATAACAACGGCAAAAATCACATCAGAAAACAGATCTGGAGATTGCCCTCCATAGTCTTGAACGCTAATACCAGGTATTGTTCTATCTACAAAAAATACGATTAAAAAATTTAAAAAAAGTGCACGTAAAAAAGTCATTTATTAACTCCATTGATTTTAACGTTCCATTTAAAAAGGCTTTTAAATTTCTCCCAGAAATCAGCTCCTAGTATAAAAAAGCTAATCACAAATATAAAATCAGATAAGATCAGAATAAGTATTTTATCCTCTTCATCTTTGGGAAGAATTTCAGGGAAATAAGCATTTAAATATAAAGGGACCCCACTTGCTAATAGTAAAAAAAGGCCAAAGTAATAGCGTTGCTTAGAAACCGGCTTAACAGTTTTTTTTCTTTTGAAAAATTTTTTGATTTTGCTTTTAAAATATAAAAGCCCCTCTTTTCCAATAAAGGCTGCTGCTAACATGATCATAACTTCGGGGCCACCAACAGTAAACACACCTACTAAAAAAGCTGATTCAGCAACTGGAAATCCGAGAAAAGGGAGGATTAACCCAACCAATGGCAGTAGGCAAGAAAGGATGAGAAAAGTAATCCCCGTGTAGAACTTCCAATCTTTTTTTATTTTCATGTTTGCCTCTTGTTATTTGTCTTAACATAGAATCGATTAAAAAATCTTCTTTGCTAAATTTCAGATTTCTTGTAGATTCTGTCCCTTTGGAGGTACCTATGAAAAATTTTTTCTTTCTTACTTTAACTATGTTTTCTCTTTACTCAAATGCTAACTGCTTAGCATATAAACTAGGACTTAGAGATATTCAAGACAGCCAATCTGCTGGTAATTACTACCCACAAACAGTTGAGGAAATTGAAACAAGAAAACAAGACTTTATAGAAGGTTTTAATCTAGTTATAGATCATTTACTGTCAGAAAATTCTAGAGATTTTATTTCAGTATTAAAAGCTTACGATCTAGCTTTTGGATCTTTAGAATTTATCGCTGAAACATTTGTCACAGTTTCAATGGTTCATCCAGATAAACATATTCGAAATTATGCAGAAAAAGCATGCGCTGAGCTTATAGACTTAAAAGCTGAAACACTAAGCACTAAACCAGAAATCTATGAAGCTATCGATCAAGTAAATAAAGAAAACTTAAATGAAGAAGAGATTTACTTTTTACAAGAAGTGAAAAAAGAGCTTGCTTGCTTAGGACTAAACCTTCCTAAAGAATGCAGAGAAAAAGCAAAGGAACTTAAAATCAAGCTTTCCGATCTTTCAATGCAGTTTAGCAAAAATATTAGAGAAGATAGAAAAACACATTTAGTTTCATTAGAAGAACTAGATGGCATGGATCAAGGGTTTATAGACAGACTAGAAAAAACAGAAGAGAATCAATATATTCTAACAACTGATTATCCAGTTTATTTCCCTATATTAGATAACTGTAAAGTAGAAGCTACAAGAAAAAAGCTTTTTGAACTTTTTGTTAATCGAGCTTATCCAAAAAATATTGATGTATTAACTCAAATGAGTAAAACACGTCATCAATTAGCTACTCTTTTAGGATTTAACTCTTTTTCTCATATGCAACTTAGCTTAGAGATGGTTGAAAACCCAGAAAGAGTCAAAGAGTTTTTAAATGGTGTTCAAGAAAATTTATCTACCAAAATAGAACAAGAACTAACAACCTTAAAAGAAAATCTTCCAAAAGAAATTAGCCTTAACGAAGAGGGAAAAATCAATCAATGGGATCTTAATTATGTAATAAACCATTGTTTGAAAAACCTGTACAACATTGACAAAGAAAGTTTAAGAGCTTTTTTTCCTTTAGAGTCAACTTTAAAAGGGTTACTTACAATCTATGAAAAGTTTTTAGATATTCAAATTCAAGAAGTTGAGGCAAAAGGATTCTGGCATGAAGATGTTAGATTAGTAAAAATCTCAGATAAAAAAAATAATCTACTTGGATTTGTAACTTTAGATCTATTTCCAAGAATAGGGAAATACACTCATGCTTGTAACGCAACTGTAAACCCTAGCATTCAATGTGAGAAAAAAAAATATCCTTGTCTTACAACCATTATCTGTAACTTTACAAAACCAACAGACACAACCCCTTCTCTAATGAGTTTAAAAGAGATGAGAACTTTTTTCCATGAGTTTGGTCATGCTCTTCATGCTGTATTAGGTTCATCAAAAATCATTTCTACTGCTGGAACAGGTACAAAAACAGACTTTGTTGAGCTCCCTTCACAAATGTTAGAAGAATGGTTATGGAATAAAGAAATTCTCGTTATGTTAAGTAATCACTACATAACAGGAGAAAAACTTTCTGAAGATATCTTAGACAGCCTAATTGCATCAAAAAATGCATTTAAAGCTCAAACAATTTCATCTCTTATTTATCGCTCTCACTATTCTTTAGATCTATATTTATCATCTATAGAAAATGTTTGCGAACTCTATAGAGAAATTTCAAGAACTTATAGACCTGAAATTGGTCAACTTGAAAATAATAACTTTTGCTTATCATTTGGGCACTTAGATGAATATGGGGCAAGATACTATGGATATCTATGGTCGAAAGTCTTTGCACTTGATGTATTTAGAGATATAGAAAAAATGGGCCTACTCAACCCTGAAGCTGGAAAAAAATATATCTCTTGCATTATTGGAAATGGTGGTAATGTTGATCCTAATATTATGCTAGAAAACTTCTTAGGAAGAAAACCTACCCAAGAAGCTTTCTTTGAAAATATCGGTGTTAATAGACTCGAAACTTGCGCATCTCGTAACTAAACTCCCCCGGAACTACTTGGTCATTTTGATCAAGTAGTTCTACCTCTACAACATGTTCACCTTTCTCTAAGTCATAGAGATAAAATGGCTGCCATTTAGTTATGATAGTCTCTTGATCATCTATAACTATTCTTACTTTATATCCATCTAGAGAAAGTCGACAATTTTTTAGATAAAAATCTAATAATACTGGCTGACATGCTGAATAAGTTCTTTGCTGCGGCTCATTTAAAACAATTAAAGGATCACAAACATCTATCTGCTCCCCCCCCTTTGCTACATAAAACACTCTAACATCAAAACTTGAGCTAGATTTTAAACACTCACCATAAGATCTACAAACAAGCGCTCTTAAAGTGTGTACACCTTCATTTAAACAAGGTAAATGCAAGCTGTAATTTCTTTTTCTGTAATCCCCCTTATCTATAAAAGGATCTATAGCATCAGTAATTACAATTGGATCACTATCATCTAAAAATAAATGTATGCTCTGGCCGTATGTGTAGTTGTAAATCTCTTCATTTCTAACAAATGAAGTATCTACCCCTAACGGAAAATTATTTAATGACAATTTTACCACAGGTTCTCTTCCCTCTATTTCAAACTGTGTCGGGAATAAGATCTTTAACTGCACATGGTCTGGCTCAAGACTCCCTTCAACAGGAACTATTCTTACAGAACAAAAAATAGAACTAGAAAACAACAATCCTAATAACAATTTATACATAAACAACCTCTTTTATTTTTTATATAAACTTTTTTTATATTAAATAATATAGAAATGTAATTGCTTATTATTGATTTGTTTGGTTATATATAATTAAGGGTTAAAATATAAGCAGGTTAATTATGAAAGCTTGTCGAATATTACAAGTGTCTCTAATTACGTTATTTGGATCGGTATTATTTGTTAAAGGGCCATCAAATATTCAATCACCAGAAAAGCTTTGGGCAAACCAATCACCTGCTTGGGGATCACCTTATTACTATTATCGACCACATTCATACAAACATAATTACAATCCTTATTTTCGATATTACATGCATCCTAGAGTTTCTTATCGCATAGAAGCTTCGATTACAATCAAGGAAAGTTCGTTAAGAGGAGAGAAGGTCACTTCTGTTGCAATAGATGGAAGAAGGTTAAACCTATCTAAGGGAAATGCAAAAGGAAATAGAGGAACATACTACGTGATGCTAAGCCCTGGAAATCACTTACTAGAGTGGACAGTAGATAATGGACGAGGGAAACCTCAAAAGTTTAGTCGAAAGTTTTTCATCTCAGATGATGATAGACAAGTAAACCTGTTAATTGATGGCGATGAATTTTATAGGCAATAATATGAAAAAGAAACTGTTTATTTTTGCATTATGCTCACCTTTACTGATGTATATGCCCATTTCCTATAGGACAATGATAGCTGATTATCCTGTAAATGATCCCTATTATGTTCCTAACAGACCAAAAGATGAGCGCATTCGAGTCGAAATTGTAGTACAAGATGATCTTTCAGATGATGATGTTGATAAAATACAAGAAGTCTATTTTGATAATCAAAGACTTAGATTACACACATCAGACTACCTTGGAAATAGAGGTAGATTCTACATCAAAGTAGATCCTGGTACCTATGAAGTTAAATGGAGTGTAAGAACAAAAAATGAGTGGCCTGCTGTGGAAACTTATTCAAAGTCTGTCTCTATACCACAAACTGCAAAGTTATATTATATTCAAATCAATCAAGAAGATATTCAGACTGACATAATCCAGTAGACAACTTGATCTTCAATTTTCTTTGAATAAAGAAGTTCAATATGTCCCATATGATCAAGTGTGCAATGTCTAGTTTCATCTTTTGATAAAAGCCCTGAAGTGTAAGGAATTACAAGCTCATCTTTCTTAGTAACAAGATGGTAGGCATTAATTGAAGTATTATCATACTCTTGTTTAAGCTTCTTTAAAAAATCTGAACCTCTTTGCATCTGCCTTGCGCAAGCGCCAACTCCTATCCTAGCCATAATGGTTCCTTTTAGAGGAGATCCCAGAGTCACAACCTTTTCAACTGTATCTTTTTTATCTATAAAGAGACTGTAACAAAGGCTTACAAGCCCACCCATTGAATGACCAACTAATATCACTTGTCTTGATCCAGTTTCTTTTTCAATTTGATCTACTTTCTCTTTTACTCTTTTAGCATAATGCTCTATGGGTTTAAGAGGATTACCTAGGTTAAGAGTATAAATAGACCTATTGAGTCTTTTAAAAAGCCTAGGGGCTAAAAAAAGCCATACTGAAGCAAAATTAAAATACCCATGGACAAGCAAAACTGGAGTAGAAGTTCCTTTTGACCTCCAGTCCCATGAAAAAAAACTAAAAGGAGCTAAAAAGACAGTTAGTATAAGATATACAATCTCTTTAAAAAAAACATAGATTCCACTAAAGATCGAAAATACTATTGCCAAAGAGTTACACCTGTTCCAGACCAATGACCAAAAGAGGTTAAGTCAATCTTTGGATCTACGATGTTTCTCCAAAATTTTAGCATAGAAAAAAAGCGTATATCGTCAAAGATGATTAAGGGCTCTTTTTTAAAAATCACAGTCTTTAAAAGTGTATAAAGCTTTTCTTCTAATATTCCATCATGTGTTACATCGATGAAAATGACTTCAGCTTCTGAAAGCATTCTTTTATGAGCTTCAAATACTGAAGGAATAGATAGATCTGCAACAATCTGATAAGAGCGATTTACTTCGAAATCCTCTTCTTTTAAAATTGTACCTTCAATGTTTTGCCAAGGAACAACATCAAAAGATAAAATCTTAGAACCTTGAGGTAGATGTTCTTTTAAAGACAGGAGTGATAAACCTTGATAGGTGCCTATTTCTACAACACACTTAGGTTTACAAACTTTTACAAACCCAGCTAAAAGCTTATAATGCTCCCCTGGCCAAATATTTGGATAAAATGGTGGAGCTTTCATACGCTTACAAACAGATGAAAGATCTATTTTTCTAGCTTCAGCGATCGCATCCAAAGAAATATTCATAAGCTCTTTAGATGGCTTTGCCTTATCATCATGCGAAGATAGCGCCATAGTTGGAAGCGCATTGTCAACTTTTACTGGTGATTCCGGGAAAACTTCCTTTTTTCTAAAAAACATAATACCCTGTTGTTTTGAGCTAGAATGTCTAATAGGTTGTTTGATTGTCAAGAAGTTTGTCTTTGCAGTTAGTATAAAATCACATATAAAGAAATTTTTAACCAAAAAGGATTGGTAGATGAATCTTATAGGTATAGATATTGGAGGCACAAAAATCTCTGTGTGCCTAGGAGATGAAACTGGAAAAGTTAAAAACACCCACAGAATTGAAACTCCCAAAACAGCAGATAGTGGAGTAAGCGAAGTCTTTTCACTTATTGAAAAACTCTTGGAAGAATGCTCAATACAAAAAAATGATATCACTGCGATTGGAATTTCTTGTCCAGGACCAATAAGCGTAGAAAAAGGTGTGATTCTTGATCCTCCAAATTTAAAAGGATGGCACAACTTTGAGCTTGTAAAGGCTTTTGAAAATAAATATCAAAAACCTATCTTTTTAAATAACGATGCCAATGCTGCAGCAGTTGCTGAATGGGAGTTTGGAAACTTAAAAAAAGCAAATACCCTTGTATATTTAACTTTAAGCACAGGGATGGGCGGTGGTTTGATAGTCAACAGTAAGCTTGTACAAGGTAAGACAGATACCGCAGGAGAAGTGGGTCATTTTATTGTAGATATAAACGGACCTGTCTGCTCTTGTGGTTTAAAAGGATGTTTTGAAGCATATTGTGGAGGAGCAAATGTAGCAAATAGAGTAAAAGAGAAGATTGAAGCTCAAAACATCTCAACGCAAATAACTAAAGAAGCTCAAAGCATAGACAAAATTGATATGCGAGCGATTATAGAAGCTGTAAAGAAAAACGATCCTTTCGCATTAAACATATGGGAAGAGTTTGTGACTAGATGCGCTCAAGGAATTGGGACTATTATCATGACTTTGAATCCAGATGCCATTGTCTTAGGGACCATTGCAATACACACAAAATCTTTGTTCTTAGAACCTCTAATGAAAAAGCTTCCTCTATTTTGTTGGAAAGTACCATTAGAACA
>Ga0180430_10000518_pt1 | contig 41709 bp, 29 predicted proteins | sample SS_ome_9_FD_132999 | JGI IMG/M metagenome (GOLD analysis project Ga0180430, IMG submission 132999) | Hypersaline lake sediment archaeal communities from the Salton Sea, California, USA - SS_1_S_2 metaG | ecosystem: Environmental > Aquatic > Non-marine Saline and Alkaline > Hypersaline >...
CCCCCCACCTTTTGAGCCCCCCTGACACCTTTTGAGCCCCCTGACACCTTTTGAGCCCCAAACAGCACTGTTGGACAGGAGGGGCAATCCAACGGAACTTGAGGAGTGCCGGACCACTAGGGTAAAGACAGGCATCAGCGGGCTCTCATCGCTGCGACTGCTGCCACGCTCTGGCTTTGGCGGCGATACTGGATATGACTGCGCGACTATTCCGTGCGGACACCGAGTACTCGGGCAATGGGTCGCCGAGTATCTGTTGCAGAAACGTCAGAGCGCACTGTCGGGTGAACAGCGGGGAGGTGTCTCGCAGTCCGCTGATCAGTTCGGAAAGCTGGGCTGTTGTCGGAGACAGGCCGTCTGCCGCGGAATGGAACCAGCCCAGCATTGCTGCGGTCGTTGCCTGGTCCGTCTGTTGCGTTCGGCAGATCAGTCGCAGGTCTGATTCGCCCACGACGCGGTTGTCGCGGAAGCGTGAGATCAGCCACTGAATCAGCGATACGCGATGTGCGCCGTTGGAAGATCCGGCCAGTTTTCTAGCAAGAGCGGCGGAGATTGACTGCGTGGCTTCAATGGAACATTGCAGGACTGTCTGAGATGCAATCGTACCGATGATCACATCCGGGTCCGCCTCGTAGCGAGCGGCCACCTGGACGACGTTGGCTGCCGTATTGAACGCCTGGCAAATATCCGGAGCAGGCACGACGGACGTTCTGGCGGACCGATACCAGTCGGTGGGGCGTGGCGGACGGAATGCGGCGATCTCGCCCGCGCTGTCGAAGCGTCCCCATCTGCGGCGAGTAAAGCGACGATCATCGGCCCTCACTTCACCACGATAGGCGGCCAGCACCGTTTCGCTGGCTTTACGCTCGACGGCGACTGTCGTGTTGTCCTTAGTGGCCTCAACATCGACCAACCGGCTGGCGACCTGCACAAGCAGCCGTTGTCCGGCCGTCAATCCTTCGATCGCCAGGCGACCGCGATGAACGGTCAGCAGCGGAGTGATTTCTGACTCCCTGTAGCCCGCGCCCTTACCGCTGTATGCGGACTGAGCACTGATTTCGACCAGAGAATCTGCGTCGGCGATCACGGTCGTTCCGCCGGACAGCTCGCCCGCAACGCGACTGTAAGACAATGTCAGCAGTTGCGATGACTGGCTCGATAGCCACAGCCCCGAGGCCGAACGGCTCTGGATACCACTCCAGACTTCGCTTTGAGTCGCCCGGGCAGCAGCGATACCGTCGATCTGTGACCACTTGGCGATGACAACGGTTGGACCTTCCGGCCGCAGGCTGGGCGGTCCCTGCGGAACAGTCGGCTGAGGACGCTGCGGTTTCGGCCTCATTTCCAAACGCTCTTCCTGAACGATCTTGGTGCCCGGCGAATTGAGCGGCACAGCGTTCCGGGGTGACTGCGGATCAGCTTCAGGCTTCGCGGGCGAACTGTCCGAATCGTCCTGTGCGATGTTCTCAATTCTGCTGCGGGGCCGCTCATTCTGAAGCGACTCACCGTGCGAAGGGGACTCCTCGGGCTGCGCTATCTGCTGCGTATCCGGCAGCCAGTACCGGAACGCGGCAAACAGCACGGCCAGAACCAATGTCGCAGCAACGATAGCCAGCCCGGAATCGCGGCGAGGCCGCTTGCGCACGGCTGGCTCAGACTCTACCCGCAGTTGCAGAAAACTACCGGCTTCCGATTCCGCAGGCAATGGGCTCAGTAGCCGGGCAACGATCGCGCGAGCGCGTTCCTGACTGTCGGCCGCCGGTTCCAGCAGTTCGGTGTTCTGTATCGCGTTCCATGCCGAGACAACTTCCCGCAGCAGGCTCGTGGACTCCCAGCACCGCTGCTCGAACGCCGCCAGTTCCTCGTCCGCAAGGCTGCCATCCAGGAATCGGGCCACGTCGACGGGATCGGTCCCGGCGGCGTGACCGAGCAGCTCGTCCGGCGTCGCGCTGGACTGAGCCACTTGCGTGAGCTGACGGTATTGTTTCGCAAAGTGCACATCGTCTGCCAGTTGCTGACGCACCCTGATCGCGGCGTCTGCTGGCAAGTCATTGCTCAGCAGTCGCAGAAGACGGATCAGGTTGGAAGCAGCAACGGACATGGTAATACGTGGAAAAGAATGTGGGGAAGTCCAGTTGGGAGACATGAGGACGTCAGCCATCCGGAGGGCGTTCGAGAACCGATTTCAATCGCCGCCGTGCACGGTCGAGCTTCGGGCCGACAGCGTTGATGCTGATTTCCAGCATCGCGGCGATCTCCTCATAGGACCGCGACTCGTCGTAGAACAGGCGCAGGACCAGTTGATCGTTGGGCGACAACCGCAGTCGCGCTTGAGCGATCTTCTTCAGCCGCTCGTATCGGGCTGAGTCACTCTCTTCGGACTCTGGCAGTTGCTGGCACAGTTCTGGCTCGACAGTGGGGGGCAGGCGATTCAGTCTGGAAAGGTGTCGTAAAGTAAGACGCCGGATGACCACGGCAAGCCACGTCGAGAGTCGGCTGCCTCCGGCGAAACTCCGCAGCACTTTCATGTTGTGTTCTGTGAGAGCTGCGTAGCTCTCTGCGCTGATCTCGTCGATCAGCTCGGTCAATCCGGCAGTGCGGCCTGTTTCCCGACAGGCATTTGCAATTCGCGCCTGCACAAGCCGATCGTAGCGGGACACAAACTCGACCCAAGCCGCCTCATCACGCGCAAGAAGCCGCTGCACCAGAGCCAGATCCTCGCGGACCGACTCGCTCTGGTGCAGCAGCTCCGTCACGACCGGACCGCCGTCCGGTCGTGACGCACGTTGCTTGAAATGCGGGTGACCAGGCAGAGCAATTACTCCCTCAGAGCCTCGGCAAGAATCGCCTGTTGACGAGCAAGCAGTACCGCGAAGCCCGCCACACTCTCCTCACAATAATTGTAAACACGCCGAGCCAGTTCGCCCATTCCAACATTGTCGAGATAGCGAATGCACTCCTCGCAGGTGTCCCCGATCTCTGCTGTTGCCAGTCTGACGATTTCCTCGGCATCCTGGGCACACTGACGAGCAACAGCGTGGGCGGCCTCATCGCGCCCCGCTCGGATCAGACGCCGAATTTCCTCAACAGAGGCCAACGTGTCCTCAGCGATGGCGTTCTCGGCACGTTCAACCACGCTGTCAACATGGCTAACGCAGCGTTCCGCCACATCCTGTGGATTGACGTGGGCGTAAGCATTCAGTGTCGTCCCCAGAACCACAGCGCACACAGCAGCAATCGTTTTCAGTCGGCTCATGACTTTCCTCATTTCAGAATCGTTGTTAGGTCGTTAGAAACTCGCCAGGTGCCGCGGCAATCAGCATGTTGAACCGGTTTCAGAAGATAAGTGCGAGCTCCGCAGAATTTCGTGCAGGTATTTTTTAATTTTTTCGAGCATTCTTTCTCGGAACGACTGAAGCACATTACCGGAAGTCGAGCTTTTACTTGCAAAACTCGCTTCTGGAGAGCGTTTATTTCTCGCGGGTTCGAGCTCACTTGTCCTGGTCTGGCTATGTGTCAGCACTCGCGAAGTGATTGTCTCCACGTCGACAGAGCATCCCAATTCAGCATGGGTGACTGAGCAGGCAGAGAGATTTGTGAGTGACACGTCGGGACGCGAGCACTCCCCTGCTCTGGTGATGCATGACCGGGACACGAAGTTCACCAAGGAGTTCACAGAAGCATTGAATCGGCAAGGTGTCGGAACAAATCCGCTCCCTAAGGCCAGCCCGAATCTGAATGGTAGATGCGAGAGGTTCATTGAGACGATCAAGCTGGAGTGCCTCCAGAAATTCATCGTCTTCGGCAAGAAACATCTCGATCATCTCGTCGGCGAGTTTGTGGACTACTACAACCACCATCGCAGTCACATGGAACGGGATCATCTGCCGCCAGTGAGAGTTGAACCTGACGAGGTGGAGACGATTCCGTTAGAGGAGATTCAGGTGAAGTCGTTTGTAGGTGGGCTTGTGAAAGCGTTCGAGAGGAAAGCGGCGTAACTGCTCGTTTGATTGGGGGCACGATTACGGTCGCCAACGTGACCGCCGCACACGATTTCGCACCCGAAATTCCGTTGCTCAGTTTCAAAGACGAATTCGTCAGCGGAATAACAGGCGGGGCAACAACTTGCCATTGGTGACATCTATTGGACAGGACTGCCCAGAGCGTTCCCTTTGAACTTCGGAGTCCAACCATCAAGGTTTGTCCCGTTGAAGAGCAAAACCCATTTCTCTTCTTGTAACTTTGTGCGTGAGTTTGTTCCAATCATTAGGAACTAGCGAACTGGTTGTCTATTCGGCCATTCTTCCAGAGAACCACCGATAGTGTCCGAACTTATCGAAGCGGCACCAGCAGACAAGCTTCTCCTGTAGACCGTCGAAAATTGAAAGCTGCTGGGCGTGGTCGAGTAGTTGATTGGCCTCGGGCGGTTGTCGTCTTCGTGGGCTTTCACAAAGCAGTGACGAAGCGTTCCTTGGCCCAGCTGGTAGATGCCACGGAACTTAATCGCGCGGCCGTCCTTTTGCGTGCCTAGGAGTCTGTCCGAAATCGGTGCGGTGCTGACATGTGGTTGATGTTTGGCTCGCGCGGCACCGGTCGAGTCCTGATTTCAGACAAATCTGGCTTGAAATGCTTTCAGCAGGTTGTGCGTGAGGCAGACTATTGTCCACTCACCCTGCATCTTCTTCAAACTTCGTAAAAGGAACTGACGAAAACCGCGACACGCTTTGATCTGGCCGAACACCGGCTCGACCATCCACTTGCGTTTCGAATACGTCGCCCGGCCTTTCTGTGTGCGAAGTTTCCTCGCCATCCGCTGCTTTGCCGTCAGGTCAGCCGGAATGCGACCTTTCGGGCAAGCCGGAATCTGCTCGTTGTGTCTCAGTCGCTGCGTGGCGATGAACGCATTCATCTTCGCGTTGGTAACAGCGTTCACATTGTCTTCGCTGAAGTAACCAGCATCGGCCAGAAGGTCTTTTGGCTTTTCCTTGATGTCGGCGGCTTTCACATTCGTTGTCATCTGCTCGACCATCGGTTCAACCTGACGAACATCGTTGGCCTGATTCGTCACGTCGGCCGCAAGGGACACCACAAGGACAGGGGGACACCACAAGGACAGACAGGGGGACACCACAAGGACAGGCATTGTAAAATTCATGTAAAAGAGAGATCGGTGTGATAAGCTTGCCACCATAGCCCCCTTTTCAACGCGAGAATTGAACGATGACAACCGCCCGACAGCATTTGGTGGATTCTTCGGTCACCCCGTTCTATCACTGCATTTCCCGTTGTGTGAGACGTGCGTTTTTGTGCGGTGAAGGAGCTGAACACCGCAAGAAGTGGATTGAAGACCGACTCCGCGAACTGTCGGAAATCTTTGCCATTGGTGTGTGCGGCTATGCCGTGATGGACAACCATCTGCATGTCGTCCTGCAGTTGAACGATCGAGTGGCAGCAGAGTGGACCGATGACGAGGTTGCTCGCCGCTGGGGACGTCTGTTTCCTCCTCGAGGAAAAGACCGTCAACCGCTGGAGGTCAGTGAGTCGTGGGTGGCCGAACGAATCAAAGACAAAACGTGGATTTCATCGGCTCGCGAACGTTTGAATTCGCTGGGCTGGTTCATGAAATGTCTGAAGGAACCTCTGGCTCGCCTGGCCAATCACGAAGACAACTGCCGTGGTACGTTTTGGGAAGCTCGCTTCAAGAGCATTGCCATTCTGGATGAAGAAGCGTTGCTGACGACACTGGCCTACGTGGACCTGAATCCTGTGGCTGCGGGCGTTGCAAAGACGCCAGAGCAGTCAGCTCATACGTCCGTGAAAGCTCGGGTGGATCATTGTCGTGAACAGGGAACGCTGGAACAGGTTGTTGATCAGCCGCATGACAGAACTCGTCATGAGGTAGCTCAGGAAGATGAATCCTTCTGGCTGGTGCCGCTGCAGGATCGGCGCGAGGCAGATGGCACGCGCCCGGGCGTGAGTCCGTGCATCAATCTGTCGAGTTATCTGCGACTGCTGGACTGGTCCAGTCGTCTGATGCGTCGAGGCAAGGCGCGTGTTCCATCGGACGTGAAGCACATTCTCGATCGACTGGGCACCGGTCCAGGTCAGTGGCAGGAACGCCTGAAAAAACTGACCACGGCCGACCGTATCCTTGGAGTAGTGTTTGCCGCCCGAGCCACCAGCATTGCCAACTTCGCGGAAGCACGCGGCGTGCAGAAACTCAGCAATCTGAATGGCTGTTCACGGACAGTTTGAAGCTCTGGTCTGTGCCGAGCCTGTGCGCGTGGGCACCGTGGTTGTAGCCATCCAACGGGGTACCGTGCCACTGATTGAGTCGTGAGACATCGCCGGGTGCTGAGGCTCTGCCTGATATTCGGCCGAGACAACTTTCCCTGCAGCGGGGTAAATCCTGTCCCGGGGGAATCCTGCTGGCAGCCGGTTTCCAGACTGATATTGTCTCAAATCCGCGGCAATTCTAGGCTTCGGCCACGTTCGCCTGACGAGTGAACGTTGTCAGACGGTTTGCCCTTCCAAATTGCGTGTTTCTTTGAAACTGCTTCAACGACACATCCTGTGGGAACTTGTCCGCGTGTTTGCCCTGCTGCTGGTGGGGCTGACAGTGATGCTGGTCTTCGTTGGCCTGTTGCGTGAAGCAACGGATCGAGGGCTCGGGGTGGAGCAGATTTTGCAAATCATGCCCTATGTCGTCCCCAGTTTGCTGCCGTTTACAATTCCGGCGACACTTCTTCTGGCAGTGACCGTTGTCTACGGGAGAATGGCGGGCGACCTGGAAGTAACGGCAGCCAAGTCGGCGGGCATCAATCCTCTGCACCTGCTGATGCCGGCATTCCTGCTGGGCGGTGCGCTGACGGTTGTCTCGTTCATGCTGACCAATCGAGCAATCCCGTGGGCTATCGGGAATATCGAAGCCATCGCAACCCAGGCTCTGGAAGACATATTTCTGGATGGTCTGGCAGACAATCACGTGTACGTCGACCCTCAGGGCGGTTATTCCGTCACGGTGAGCGGTGTCAAAGACCGGGTTCTCATCAATCCTACGTTTGTCTATCGTGACTCGAATCACCAGCAGGTATCCGTTCGTGCCGCCACCGCACAATTAAGGTTTGACCTGGAGGAACGTAAACTCAAAGTACACCTGACAAAAGCTGACATCAGTTTTTCCAGTGGCGGTTCGGGCTTTGTCCGTGACCATGTGGTGGATTTGGACCTGAAGCAGGAACTCGGCAGCCAGAAGGCCCGGCATTTGACGGTAGGCGGCATCGCTGAGCAGATCGAAGTCCTGAAGGAAACGGCCGCAGTTCGCCGACTGCAACACGATCAGGAAATCGCACTACATCTCCTGACTGGCGATTTTGAACAACTGATGGGAGACGAGTCGAAACGCTATCAGCATGAAGAACACTACGCAGTGTGGGGGGGCGATCGAATGAATACGGAGATGCATAGTCGTTACGCCATGGCGGGCAGTTGCCTGTTCTTCGCACTACTCGGCGGCCCATTTGCCGTGATTCAGGCTCGCCGACAGTTCATCACGTCGTTCATCATGTGCTTTCTGCCGATCCTGCTGGTGTACTACCCTGCAACCTTCCTGATGGCCAATCTGTCGAAGTCCGGCACGATTGAACCATGGTGGTCTGTCTGGGTACCAAACCTCATTATTGGCACGGCAGCATTATTCGTCCTGAGGCGCGTCATCCGGCACTGATTCGAGTGCTTCGGATTCCTCGACCGATTCTGCGTGCGACGTCCCTTCCTGGCTGGTAACCGCCGGCACCGTGATTTTTGCCACCACCTTGTTGACCGTCAGCGTAGCGAGGCCGCAGGAAACAATCAGCCCCAGGGTCGTGAGTCCAATCAGCAATCCGGGGATGTGACCTTTCTGCCGAAGGTCCGGACGCGTCCCCAGATAGACGAGCGCCGCAGCGATGGCGGGCAGCCCGACAACCGTGAGCGCCTGAGCAAACGTAATCAGATGGACCGTGCTGCCTTCCTGAGTCAGCGATGCCGCCGCCACAGCAAACCCCGAGAGCAGCGCGAGGAATGTGAGATGCAGCGGCCATCGGTTTTCCAGGCGTGATCCCAGTCCCAGCGAATCCGACAAAACCGTTCCGCCAATCAAAGCGTTACCGAGAAACGAACTGATCGCCCCTGCCAGAATTCCACAGGCGAAGATGATTCGTGCTTTCGGTCCGAATGACGGTTCCAACACCAACGCCACATCGCCAACAGACTTAAGTGCGGGCTGATCCGGGTTTCCATGAAACACTCGCCAGGCCGTCAGCAGCACGATGCAGGTAATTCCGCCCAGGATAGAGATGCTGAGGACCGAGTCGATGGTACCGCGACGAACATCGTCAATTCCCCATCCCTTTTCGCGAACCAAATAGGCCTGATAAAACGCTCCGCCGACAGAAAACGTCGTTCCAATCAGCCCCAGAATCGCCAGCCAGTCTCTAGGGCTTCCCGACGCCACCGGTTCATATCCGCGATCGTGCGTTAATACCACCACAAGATTTGTCAGAAAGGCGGCTACCATCACGGCAATCAGCAGTTTCATAAGGTTCTCGACGGATGAGTAGATGTTCCTCAAGAGATACAGAAAACCGACGATTGTCAGGTTAACGCCGCCCAGCACGGCAATTCGGACAGGCGTACTCAGCGGCTCTTCACCAAACAACGGTTCCAGACCACCAATGACAGCCAGGTTGTTGGACGACTGAAAAATCGCGACAAGCAGAAACAGGATCACACCGATGAGCACGGAAAACGGCCGGCCAAGCCGTTCCGCCAGCTCTGTACACAGACTGTGTTCGCAGGCGGCTCCCAGGCGAGTCGACAAAATCACCATCGACATCATCAGAAAGGATGCGGCTACGATGATGGGAATTCCAGCCAGTCCCTCTTGCGCCCCTACTTTGGAACTCGTCAGGATCGAACCCGGCCCCAGCACAACAGCCGCTACGATGATTGCCGGCCCGATTGCGGACAAAATGCGTTTCATGACGTTTCCAATCCGATGGCTCGACGAGGATTGATATCCACCAGGCAGCTTATGTCTGCTTCGTTGAGTCTGAGATGTTCTTTGAGGTTCCTGCAGATGCCGGGCATCGTGATCGTTGATCCGGCCAGATTGAGCGAACCGGGTTTTCGAGCCACACCGTTGGCATCGACTTCGACCGTCATTCCGGAAATCTCATGTAATCCTGGACCGAGTGTCGCCGCTGTGATCGCATCAGTAATCATGACGCAACGGTCAAGCCCAATCAGATCCACGTAGTTCTTCAACGCAAAGAAATCGATGTGGGCTCCATCCGGTATGAACGAAAACCACAGACTCTCACGACACGCCAGAAACCTCTGCAGGATGTTGTTATGGCGTGGCAATTCAACAGGGCATCCGTTGCCGAAGTGTGTCACCATACTCAGCCCTGCATCGATGCCTGCTTTGAGTTGATCGAGACTCGGATTGCAGTGACCCGCCGACACGGTGACTCCCTGGTCGACCAGCAGGCGAGTCGTCGACTGATCCGGGTCCTGTTCGGGGGCCAGAGTGAAGATTCGAGTCAGACCGTCCGCCGCATCGAGCAGTCGTTTTGTGTCGTCCGCGTTGGCTGCGACAACCGCTTCCGGCGGATGAGCGCCAATGTAGCCAACTTCAGGATTGAGAAACGGGCCTTCGATGTGGAACCCGGCGACAATCCGCTTCGCCAGCGGGTCAGCTTCTCGCAACCGAACCATGTTGGACAGTTTCGCGGTCAGCGACTCAACGGAATCAGTAATCACCGTCGCCAGAATGCCGTCAACGTCATCGCGCTGCAACGCTTCGCAGGCGATGTGCAGATCGTCGGCTGTCAGAGAATCGGAACAGAAATCAACGCCCGCATAGCCGTTGATCTGAACATCAAAAGGACGCATAGGAAATTAACAGTCTGAAGTCACCAGGAAGCAGCAGGAAAGTCCAGGCGTTGGAATCCACACAATGAATGGGCACCTGTGATGTGGAACTTTCCCCGACTGAATGTGAACTGTCGAGTCACGTACTGCCCGAACAGCTTGCGCCAGTGTATTCGAATCCGGCCGACAGAACACGCGACACCGCCGGAATCAGCTGCTACCATCATGGCCCGCGATTGATCCCTCCCGCCTTTGGATGCCAACCGATGTCCAGGTCCCGCCGTGTGTTCTTACCGTTGACTCTCGTTCTCAGCTATTGCAGTGCAGTCACTCTTGCCGGTGACTGGCCCACGTGGCGAGGCGAACATCGAGATGATGTTTCGGTTGAATCCGGTTTGTTGACGCAATGGCCAGAAGGTGGCCCCACAAAAGTCTGGACGTTTCAGCAGGCTGGCATTGGATACTCATCATTCGCCGTCGTCGACGATCAGTTGTTTACACTCGGAGCCGACGAAACGACTGAGTACCTCATCACGGTCGATACAATGGCCGGAAAAGAACAGTGGAGAACCCCGCTCGGCAGACGTCTTAAGAATAAATGGGGTGACGGCCCTCGAAGCACCCCGGCTGTTTCCGGAGATCGCGTCGTTGCACTGGGAGCCGAGGGTCGGGTCGTCTGCTGTTCGATCGCCGACGGAGGTGTCCACTGGGAACGCGAACTGACACACCTGGGCGGCGAAGTCCCGAACTGGGGTTACTCAGAATCTCCTTTGATTGACCAGGGCCGCGTGCTGGTGACTCCCGGAGGAGACGACGGAGCGATCGCCGCATTGAATCTCGAGAGCGGAGAGGTGGTCTGGCAATCGTGGGACGTGGCTCAACCTGCTCACTATTCGTCGATCATCGTGGCCGAACACAATGACAAACGTCAGTACATCCAGCTTGGATCCCGATCACTGTTCGGCATCAGCGCTGAAGACGGGGAGTTGCTGTGGGAAACTAAATGGCCGGGCAAGGTCGCCGTTGTTCCAACTCCGATTTTCTATGACGGTAAGGTCTATGTTTCCTCTGGGTATGGCGTTGGCTCCATGATGGTGAGTATTGGGCCGGGCAACAAGGTCATCGAAGTCTTCAGGAACAAGGTGATGAAGAACCATCACGGAGGAATCATTCGGATCGACGAGCACGTCTACGGATACAGTGACGGGCGTGGCTGGATTTGCCAGGATATGAGAACAGGCGATATGGTCTGGAATGAAAAACGTGTCCTGGGAAAAGGAGCCATTTCATGTGCCGATGGACTCTTTTATTGCCTTGAGGAAAGCTCAGGGACATGCCTGCTGGTCAACGCAACTCCGGATGGCTGGGAAGAACGCGGACGGCTTACAATTGAGCCTCAAACCGAGCAACGTTCACCCAGCGGGCGAATCTGGAGCCACCCGGTCATCGCCAACGGACGACTCTACCTGCGTGACCAGGAGATCATTTGTTGCTATGACATATCAGCGTCACGTCAAACGCAGGCCGTAACAGACTCCCGCACACGTTGACGCAGAGGAATTGGCGGTGGACGCCATTGTAAAACCAGAATCCTTTCAGCAAAGAGTGCTGATTATATGAATGCAGATATCGTCGCCCTGATCAACAGTTCCCGGGAAGAAGCTGTCGACCAGTTATTCGACTTTCTGCGAATCCCGAGCGTGAGCGCGGATTCCAGCTTTCAGCCGGACATCCTCCGTTGTGCTGAATTCGTGCAGAACGCAATGCAGAAGGCGGGACTCAGCGCTGAGATCATTCCGACGGACGGCCATCCGATTGTCTACGGCGAACGGATCGAAGCAGACGACCGACCAACGATCCTGATCTACGGCCACTATGACGTGCAGCCCGCCGATCCACTGGACGAATGGACGTCCCCGCCGTTCGATCCGCAAATCCGCGATGGCCGCATTTACGCACGCGGAGCTACCGATGACAAGGGGCAACTGTTTACTCATATCAAGTCCATTGAAGCCTGGGTGTCGACAGTCGGAACGCTGCCCATCAACATAAAGTTTCTTGTCGAAGGAGAAGAAGAAGTTGGCAGCGATCATCTGGATCGTTTCCTTAAAGAGAACCGCGAACGCCTGAAATCAGATGTCGCCGTCATCAGTGACACCAGTCAGTACGGCGACGGAATTCCAGCCATCACCTATGGCTTGCGAGGCATCATTGCGGCAGAAATCTGTCTCACGGGACCATCAAAGGATCTGCACAGCGGAATTTTCGGCGGCAGCATTGCGAATCCGGCCAATGCAATTGCAACTTTATGTGGATCACTGGTGGCCTCAGACGGTCGAGTGAAAATTCCTGGCTTCTACGACGACATTCAGCCAGTCGCATCAGCGGAACGCGCGCAGTTCGCAGAACTTCCATTTTCAACGGACACGTTTCTCGAAACCACCGGCAGTTCGGACGTGTGGGGCGAAGATGGCTGGTCAACTCTGGAACGTCGCTGGATTCGACCAACCTGCGATATCAATGGTATTCTGAGTGGCTATACCGGTGAAGGTCCCAAGACGATTGTGCCATCCTGGGCCAAAGCAAAGATCACCTGCCGACTGGTTCCGGGGCAGGATCCGGACACAATCCTGAATTCGCTCGAACAATACCTTCAGGAGCAGTGTCCGGATGGCCTCAGATTCGAGTTCAGCCGTTTCCATGGCTGTCCGGCATTTGTATTCGATCCCACCAGCAAGTGGCTCACCGCAGCCAGCGAAGCTGTTGCAGTCGCCTTTGGGAGCGATCCTGTGTTTATTCGAGAGGGAGGCTCAATCCCGGTCGTGATGAGCTTCAAGCAGATTCTGAATGTCGATACATTGCTGCTCGGCTGGGGACGGAACTCGGACAACCTGCACAGTCCGAATGAACACATCCATCTGGCTGACTTTCACAACGGTCTCATGGCCAGTGCAATCCTGTGGGACAGTCTCAGCAGGGTATCCCAGGATTCGGCAGGCTGATTCATTGATTGAGCCATTTGGATTCACATGCCGTCAAATCGGATATTCGCTGGCTGAAACAGCCACCAAATCTTCCCACCCACCTTCCTGTTCCTATCGAATTTCGCTGGCAGTCGTGATTGACGTTGCCGGGACATTGTTTCAGAAGAAGACACGATGCTGGACCTTCAGTTCATTTGCGACAATCTGGAAACCGTCAGCGAAAACTGCAAAGCGCGAGGCGTCATTGTAGACGTCTCCACGATTGTCGAACTTCGAAACGACCGTAATTCGCGAATTGCCAGCGCCGACGACCTGCGGCGCCGGCAGAAAGAAGTTTCATCACAGATCCCGAAAGCATCGGCCGATGACCGACCTGCACTGATTGCTCAGGGCAAAGAGCTGCGGCAGCAGATTGCGGATATCGACGCCGAGCTGAAGGATGTGGAGGCAAGAATACTGGAACTGCAGTCTCAGATTCCAAATCTCACTCACCCGGACGCTCCATTCGGTGGCGAACATGATGCCAATGAACTGCGCATTGTCGGCAATCTGCCAGAGTTTGACTTCAGCCCCCGCGATCATGTCGACATTGCAGACAACTGCGATCTGATCGACTTTGATGCCGGTTCCCGCGTTGCCGGACATGGGTTCTACTATCTGAAGAACGATGCTGTCATGCTGGAGATGGCACTTGTTCAGTTTGCACTGCAAAAGCTGCGAGCTGAGGATTTCACTCTGTATTCCACACCAGACCTTGCCCGCGATTCCGTTCTGCAGGGAATTGGCTTCAGCCCGCGAGGTGACGAAACACAGATCTATTCTGTGGCAGACACGGATCTGAGCCTTGTGGCCACGGCTGAGATTACTCTTGGCGGTGCGCTGGCGGACCAGGTTCTCGATATCGCCGACCTGCCAATTCGGTGTGGTGGGCTGTCTCATTGTTTCCGCACAGAAGCAGGTGCTCACGGTCGAGCAACACGAGGAATCTACCGAGTCCACCAATTCACCAAGGTCGAGATGTTTGCGTTCACTCCGCCGGACCTTGAAGCATCCACTGCTGTCCATGAAGACATCGTTCGCATCGAGGAAGAGATCTTTCAGGCACTCGAAGTTCCATACCGACTGATCGACACGGCGACAGGAGACCTGGGCGCCCCCGCCTATCGTAAGTTCGATCTGGAAGCATGGATGCCCGGTCGCGGCGATGGTGGTGAATGGGGAGAAGTCACATCGGCTTCCAACTGTACGGACTATCAGGCCCGTCGTCTCAACATTCGCTGCCGGTCATCAGAACGCAAGGGAACTCAGTTCGTACACACTCTCAACGGAACAGCGGTCTCCTGTGCGCGAGCCATCATCGCTGTTATTGAGAACCATCAGCAGTCGGATGGAGGCGTCGTCATTCCCGAAGCTCTTCGTCCGTGGATGGGTAAGGACGCTATTGCTCCTGTTGCAAAAGCCTAGAGTCCAAGCCAGCGTCAGTCTGGACGCTGTGGTTGACACACCCTACGCTTCGGACCACACCCAGAGGTATGTCGGGGGTTAGTCGTGACTGACAACATTACGATTCAGGACACAGACGCGGAACTCAGCCGTCACGTCAAGAACGGCTACATGCGGTTCAAGGACTTCAAGCCGCTCACTCAGGGAGGAGAGGCGATTCTGCAGACCTGCCTGGATGAGAATCTGGGCCGCACAGTTGTTATGAAGACTCTGCTGCCACAGTTGCAGAATCTGGAGGTCTATCAGAAGCGATTTCTCCGCGAAGCGCGTGTCACCGCCCTGATCTCTCATCCGGCTACCGTTCCCGTTTACGAACTCAGTCGGAACGCCGAAGGGACCGCCTACTTCACCATGAAGAAGCTCTCCGGGCGGGATCTCTGTGAGATTCTCGATCGCATTGCGGAAGGCGATCAGGAAATTCAGGATGAGTTCCCGCTGGACGCGCTGCTCAACGTGCTGATCCGTATCGGACAATGTCTGGCGTTCGCTCATCTCCAGGGGATTGTACATCGCGATGTGAAGCCCGGGAACATCATGGTCGGAGAATACGACGACATCATGTTGCTCGACTGGGGCCTGGCCAAGGTCCAGGATATGGAGGATGACGATGCGATTGAAGAACTTGCCCGCAGTGGTCGGCAACAGGTCCGAGGGCGATTAACCGGACCGGGAGATGTCCAGGGTACACCATTCTACATGTCGCCCGAACAGGCGCGTGAAACCAGCGACGTCGATCACCGAAGTGACATCTACAACATGGGGATCATCCTGTTTGAGGTTCTCACAGGTGAAAGCTACATGTCGGGACGCAACTTTCGCGAAATCAAGCGAAAGATACTGGAGGATCCAGTTCGCACTCCCAGGGATCATTCACCTCGAGGCACTGTCAGTCCGGAATTGAATGCCATCTGCGTGAAAGCTCTGCAGAAAGACCCCTCCGACCGCTACTCCACAATGAGCGAATTTGTAGACGACCTTCAGGCCGTGCTCCGAGGACGCCCTGTGTCGGTGTACCAACCACCGATCCATCAAAAGCTGCTGAAGTGGAGACGGGAGAAGCTGATCTCCGGAGCATCCCTTATCTGGTTCCTGCTCGGAATCGTGGGCTACCTGATCGCCCGGACGATATTCCAGTCCTGAAACGCTCCAGACAGCGCCACGAGGCAGACTGCCTTAATAGGAACGCGGGCGGACGGTTCCCTGAACTCGAACGGGCAGGCCCATGATGCGGAGAAAGCCTTCGGCGTCTGTCTGGTCGTAGTCGCCGCCTTTTTCCATACTGGCGATCTGATCGTCGTACAGGCTGTTAGGTGATGTGCGACTGCTGATGCGAATGTTGCCCTTGTAAAGTGTTGCTGTGACTTCGCCAGTCACTGGCTTTTGTGCTTCCTGAATGAACGCCATCAATGCGTCCATCTTGCTGCAGTACCAGAAGCCGTAATAAACCATCTCTGCCACGATGGGGCTCAGTTGATCTCGCAGGTGAGTGAGATCGCGATCGAGCGTGAGTTGTTCGAGTGCCTGGTGCATCGCGTACAACAGCGTCATTCCGGGAGCTTCATAGACACCTCGGCTTTTCATGCCAACAAACCGATTCTCCACAATATCGATTCTCCCAACGCCGTTTCGTCCGCCGATCGTATTGAGTTCCTCCACGATCTTTCCGGGGGACAGTTTGTTTCCGTTGACGGAAACCGGAACACCGGACTCAAAGCCGATAGTAACGACTTCCTCCCGGTCGGGAGCCTCCTGAGCGGAAACAGTCATGCCGAAATCGATCACCGTTTCGCCATCGACTGTCAGATCTTCCAGGTCCCCGGCTTCGTAGCTGATGTGCAGGCAGTTTTCATCACTTGAGTACGGTTTGCTGGCAGTTGCCTTGACAGGAATATTCTTTTCTTCGCAATACGCGAGCATCTCGGCCCGGCCAGGGAACTTCTCGCGAAACTCTTCGATTCGCCACGGAGCGATCATCTGGACGGTGGGATCCAGAGCCTCTGCTGCCAGTTGAAAACGACACTGGTCGTTGCCTTTGCCGGTCGCTCCATGGACAAACGCCACTGCGTTGACTTCTCGTGCGCGCTGCAGGCACACCTTCGAAATCAGTGGCCGAGCGATTGATGTCCCCAGCAGGTAGATATTTTCATACTTCGCCTGCCACTGAAGAACCGGAAATGCGAAGTCGCGACAGAGTTCTTCTCGAACGTCAACAATTTCAGATGATTTGGCTCCAACGTCCAGAGCCTTCTGCAGAATGGCGTCCCGGTCTTCGCACGGTTGCCCAAGATCGACATACAGGCAATGGACATCGTAGCCCTGATCCTGCAGCCAACCGACCAATACTGAAGTATCCAGACCACCGCTATACGCAAGGACGACCGATTCTGCCACCGTGAGTTCTCCAGGGAATTCTTCTGTTCAGGATTACGAGATACAGCGTAACGCAGCACTGGTTCGCTTTCAGCGTCTCGCACTGCAAATTCCTGAGTCAAAGAATTTCTTGATGCAGACCTGTCTAAGTCTACGGACGCTGCAGGCCCAGATGGTGATGGCTGAGTCGTTCGGCTCCGTCGTCCGTAATCAGGTAGTTGTGCTCGAACCGCATTCCTCCGGTACCCTGCTGATAGAGCCCCGGTTCCAGCGTGACGACATCACCGACCTGCAGTATTTCAGTACTCTGAGGCACCAGAATCGGAGGTTCGGGATGTTCCATGCCGAGACCATGGCCTGCATGATGGGGAAGCCCTGGGAAGCCTCTTTCTGCAAGAACATCATTCGCCGCGTCGAAGGCCTCGCTACAGGCCCTGCCAGATGCAAGCAGTTGCTCCGCAGCGGTCAGTGCAGAAATACAGGCGTCTGCCTGGTCGGACTGTGCGGCAGTGGGCTGACCGACGGCAATGGTATTCGTGAAGTCGCTTCGATAACCGGCGATGACAACACTGAAATCGAGTATCATCAGGTCGCCATCCTGCAGCCGATATCCGGTGGGAAGTCCGCCGGCCTTGAAGACTTCTGCATTGGTTGCTTTGAAATCCCCGTACAGGACAGTGACCTGATCGGCCGCGTGTTGAGCTGCTGCCTGAATAGCGAGATACACGTCCAGTTCTGTCACTCCTGGACGTACCGCGTCGAATGCTGCGGTTTGCCCAGCGGTGCCCGCATCCATGCACTGCTGCATGAGCACCACTTCGTCCGGCAGTTTCGAGCGGCGAAGCTGACGAATGATGGTCCCGAGTGATTGGCCGTGCCCGTCGATCGTCACGTTACGTGCCACGCCGTTGAGCTCATCCGCGATCTGCACGGAAACGGCTTCGGATTCAATCATACCAGATGAAGCATCAAGCTTCGGAATCTCCTGTCGGGTGGCATTGAGCAGAGCATGATGGCGGTTGATGACAGAGTGCGTATGGTCATACCAGGATTCGATCGCTTCGCGTGACACAAACACGTCAGCAGCAGCCGTTCGGCGAGTAAAGTTGTCGGCCAGCAGAACAGACTGTCCGTCGCGAGTCAGCAGCAACGCAGCCGATTGATCCGCTGAGAAACTTACCGGGTTGACTCGAAAACCACAGAAGTACTGAACGTGTCGCGAATCACCGATCAGGACCCAGTCGATGGCGTCCGGGAGTTGATTCCAGAGATTCTGCTGCCGTTGCTGGCAACCGGCTTTGGTGAGCATTGTGCCTTGAGTTCCTTCAGTCAGCTGCGGCGACTACTCTGATTCAGGTGCTTCACCTGAATCCTGTGGATAGACGATCAGTTGGTCGTGGCAAAGCAGAACGAGATCAGATTTGCCATCACCTGTCACATCGACGATGAGACCTTCACGTGGTTCAGTGCCGCGTGACTCCGCACTGGTCACCAGTCGTTTCTCTTCGAACACTCGAAAATGAGTCGCCGCTTCGAGTTCAATCGTGGAATCGACATGCAGGATCTCAATCCCGTCAATTCCAGTGTCGATGACGACCAGGTCTGCGGTGCCATCCGAGTTGATATCACCGGAAATCACATCGGCTGCCCACGCATCGTCTCGATCTGATTCCCACGTGGAAACTTCCTGAAGCTCAACTCCAACCCCACCGGAGTAAAGCACGCTGAGCTTCTGGCTGCCAAACAGCAGCAGATCGTCAGCGTTGTCGCCATTCAGGTCGGCGACGGCGGCTGAACGGTACTTCATGTTGCCCAGTTCGACTTCCTGCGACGGACGGAACAGTCCGGAATCGTTGCGCAGAATTCGGAGGCGATCGATACCGGTGTCCACAAGCACAATTTCGTCCTCACCGTCATTGTCGTAGTCGAGCGCTGCCGCTCCGGCGATCCGTGCTTTCTGCTCTGCAGCGTTGAACTGATCGGCCACGGCCCACTGTTCCCCATCCAGCGTCATGGCCCGCGCAAAGGCCCCTCGACCAATCAGCAACTGCTGCCCATGCACAAACACAGGGCCGGACGTTCCTTTGCCAAGGTCCAATCGGCCTGGATGCGGCTTCTCGGACAGCAGCCCGTCTTCCTCCGTGAGAAACGTCATGATTCCGTCGGAACCGGCCCCCTGCGGAATGACGAGCAGATCTTCCCTGCCGTCGGCATTGACATCCATCGCCATCAGTCGCAGGCCGCGATTTCCTGAGACACCACTGGAGTCGAATTCCGCCGCGCGGTCCGTTTCTTTGGTCGTACCGTCGGCATTGAGCGTCATCTGATACAGCCGCAGGCGGCCCTTTTTACTGCGTGCCTTTCCCTGAGTGCAGACAGTCAGGGCACTGGTTTCGCCGGTCTGCAGTACCTGAATTCCTGTCAGTGTCTTGCCTTCCTGCGCCCGAGTGATCGGCTTTGGAAATGTCAGACGTCCGTTTTCGAATCGGCTTATCGCGACCACGTTCTCTGTTTGACTCATGAGAATCACTTCGTGCCGTCCGTCGCCATCGACATCCACACAGCAAGCATCGTTGGCACCGAGGAGTCCCGGAAATGTTTGAGCGGGATCAATACCGTCGACACCGTTTTGCAGGAACACCAGAACCTGCGCGTTCTCGGGGTCGGTGACAACCACATCGTCATGACCGTCTCCGTTGATGTCTCCGATGGTCATCGCGCGGCCCTGTCCGGATGAAGTTCCATCACCAATCCCAAAGTGAACGAGTCGTCGCGGCAGGTCGGGATTCTGATCCGCAGTAGACTTCAAACGGTAGATCATCACGCGACCTGTCCGAGGATCGACTGCCAGAATCTCACGCCCCGGTTTGCCATCCACGTCCGCCACCGTGACCGAACGGGGTTTTTGCAAATCAAAACTGATCTCCGGGCCCAGCCGTCCATCGGATGTCTGCAACCTCGCACAGAAACCTCGATCGCTTCCTTCTTCGGCCACGTAACACACGTCGTCGCGCCCGTCTCCGTTGAGATCTCCAGCCTGAAGCAGTGACAACTGAGTCGAAGTATTGATCAGGCGTTGCGGAGCATCCATTTTCTGCTTGTCGTTCTGATAGATCAGATAAGTGGAAGTCTTTCCCAGCACGACAATGTCGTCGAGTCCATCACTGTTGATATCACCGGATGACACCATCCAGGCCACAGGAGCCAGACCAGGCAGACGTGCAGACCACGTTTCGGTCCACTGAATCGATTCTTCGCCGGTCTGATACCGAATAATCAATCGATCCGGCATTCCGATGTAAGCGATGTCACGACGGCCATCGTTGTTGAAGTCACCTGTTGTCATTCCGGCAACTTGCTTGTCGACCGCGACTTCCTGGAATTCAAATCTCCAGTCGGAGTGCAGGTCGTTGACGTGTGAACGGCCGGGAGGCGACTCCTTTTCACCTTGGGCACGCTGACGCAGTAGTTTGAGGCAGCTTTCCTGGTTGTCGACCAGCAGTAGATCCGTGAGGCCATCGTTGGTGAAATCGCCCGACAGAAGATTCCCTGCTCGATCGTTGAGTTCAAACAACTCCAGCCCGGAGAACCCATAGAACTGAGCCAGCTCAGAAGCATCCGGGGAGTCTGAATCTGCTGCATACGACGTGGTTACAGCGAGCAACGCGAGAGTAGTAGTGCGCAGAGCACATTGGTGGATCGGCAGGCGTAAATTCACAGGTGACATCCATGAATGAACAATTGGAATCGGAAGCGCAGGTAGTTTCGCGTAGAGCGGATGCTGATGCAAACTACCGTGGCGCCCAGGCAAAAATGAGCAAACGTCTGCCGTTTTCCGGGTATTCAGTGGTCTGCCGTAGGGGTTTCTCACCCGAATCGCTCGAAGAACAGTGACGACTGGCATCTTCTCCTCTAGTCGATATCCTCATTCCACGAAGGACCAAACGGTGCTGCCGCAGTGGATTGACACGACCGGATCTGTTTGGTGACAGCGGCACGTGGACTGACGGAGAAGTTGGTTATGAGTCATAAGAAATCACATTCCTCTCCAGACTACAGTCGGCGGCTGTTCCTCGGGACCGCTGCCGGAGCGATTGCCGCAGGTTCACTGCCAATCACACAAGCCCAGGCGATCGCTTCGGGCAGCCTGCAGATTGGTACGTTTCGCTACGACGTCACGCCCCCGATGGGGCATTCGCTGTGCGGTGGCTGGATCAAGCCTGTGGAAGCGGTCGACGATCCACTCGAAGCAATTGGCTACGTACTGCTCGGGTTCGGTAAACCGATCGTGGTTTGCGTCGTCGACTGGACCGGACTTCTGAACGGAGCACATATTCAATGGCGCCGGGCACTTGCAGACGCTGCCGGCACAACGCCAGACCGAGTCGCAGTTCAGTGCGTGCATCAGCACAACGCTCCCTTCGCCTGCGTTGACTCAGAACAGATCATTCTGGATCAGGGTGATCTGCCACACATCATCGAACTCGACTTCTTTCGCAGGTGCCTGAATGCCGGACGCGCTGCGGTCAGAAAGGCGATTGCCGAAGCCACTCCAGTGACTCATGTGGCGTTTGGTGAGGCGGCCGTTCAGAAGGTCGCCGGAAATCGGCGCATTCTCGGTCCCGATGGGAAAGTCGCGTCTCAGCGCGGAAGCAGTTCGAAGAACCCGGAACACCACAAACTGCCGGAAGGGCTCATCGACCCCATGCTCAAGACGGTCGCCTTCTATCATCAGGGCAGGAAGTTGGTGTCATCGCACTACTATGCCTGTCATCCAATGAGCTACTACGGTGATGGCCGTGTGAGTGCCGACTTCTGCGGACTGGCTCGAAAGCAACTGCAGCTACAGGAACCGGATTGCACTCATCTGTATTTCAACGGATGTGGTGGCAACATTGGAGCGGGCAAATACAACGATGGCTCCAAACCGATGCGAGCGGAACTGACGCATCGAATGCTCACCGGCATGGTGGAATCCGAAGCCCACCTGAATCCTCAGCCGATTCAGTCAATCGGCTGGGAAACGCACGACATTCAGCCTCCGGCGGATATGCGATTCGATGAAGAAGCGATCATGCGGCAGATCTCCGACAGAAACCAACGCGTCGTCAATCGCAACAGGCCGTCCTATACCGTCGCCTGGCTACGACGAACGGCGCAGAACATCCCGATCACCCTGAGTTCCCTACACATCAACAACGTTTCGTTGCTCCACCTGCCAGCGGAGTGCTTCGTGGAATATCAGCTTCGCGCGCAGGCAGCGGCACCGGACCGCTTTGTGGCTTGTGCCGCATACGGAGACGGCGGACCGTGGTACATTCCCACAGCAGACGCGTACCCTCAGGGTGGTTACGCCGTCAGTGTTGCGTGGAGTGCTCCGGAAATTGACGCCATCCTGACGGGTGGCATCAATTCGATGCTGTCGCGAGCATGACGAACAGCTATTCGTCGTCGAGAGCTTCGACCGACGCGAACGTGCGGCCTTCGAGCATCGCCAGACTGGCTCCTCCACCGGTACTCACGTGAGTTACCTGGTCGGCAAATCCGAGTTGCTGAATCGCTGCCGCGCTGTCTCCACCACCGATGATACTTGTGGCAGAACCATCCGCGATGGCCTGAGCGACTGCACGAGTTCCTTCGTCAAACGGAGGCATCTCAAAGACGCCCATGGGGCCGTTCCACACCACGGTTTTCGCATCTTCGATGATGTCAGAATACAGTGCTGCCGTCGCGGGACCAATGTCCAGGCCTTCGTAGCTGTCGGGGATCTCACCGGAGTTCACAACCAGTTTGTTGCAGGTTGGACTGAAGTCGTCGCCACAGTGAGTGTCTGCTGGCAGCACGAGTTTCGTGCCGCCTTCTTCAATGAGTTCTTCAGCCAGCTCGACCTTGTCCGGCTCGACGAGACTCTTGCCGACTTCACCGCGACGGGCCAGCGAGAATGTATAGGCCATTGCTCCACCGATGAGCACCTTATCACAGATCGTCAGCAGGTTGCGGATCACCTTGATCTTGTCAGAAACTTTAGCTCCTCCGAGAATCGCCACAAATGGGCGGGCTGGATTGGAAATGGTATCGCTCAGGAACTGGATCTCCTTTTGCACAAGGAACCCGACGACTTTGGGTTTGGTTCCCATCGCCTGAGGAACACCCACCATCGAAGCATCGGAATTGTGGCACGAACCAAAGGCATCGTTGCAGTAGATATCGCCGAGGGTCGCAAGTTGTTCCGCGAAATCGGGATCATTCGCCTTCTCGCCGGCGTTGAACCGCAGGTTTTCCAGAACCAGAACCTGGCCGGGAAGCAATGAAGCCGCACGTTCCTGAGCCTCAAATCCAACGGAGTCTTCGGCAAACACGACATCAGCCGAAATGAGTTCGGCCAGACGATCAGCTGCGGGTCGCATGCTGAAACGGGAATTGTCTTCGCCGGGTTTTGGACGTCCGAGGTGACTCATCAGAATCAACTTGCCACCTCGATCCAGCACCGACTCGATCGACGGAAGTGCCATACGAATTCGTCGGTCATCAGTGACAGTGGTTCCGTCCAGCGGGACATTGAAGTCCACTCGCATGAGGACTGTCTTGTCGTTCACATCAACCTGTTCGATGCTTTTCTTTGCCATGCTGCTGTTACTTGCTCAGATCGCTGGTCTGGAAGGTTAGTATCGTCAAAATGACAGCACTGCGACCAGTGGGTAGATGCTGTCATTCGTGTCTCCAGCGACGAAGGTTACAATCCACACTGGATCTCTGCCAATCCGAATCGTACTCGACAAGGATTCCGAGGATTGCGAATTTCAGTGTACACATGGCCGCCAACAGAAAACTCAACTCCATGCCTGATGGATCCTCAGGGTATCTCGAACGAAACAAACGCGTCTGGAATCAGCTGGCATCCTCAGGCAGCCTGTTCGCCAAAGTGGCAACGGATGAGGAAGTTACTGACCCGCATCGCATTCTGGACGGTCGAGGCTGGTTGCCAAAGTCACTACATGACCGGGATGTCCTCTGCCTGGCGTCGGGAGGTGGCTGGCAGGCGATTCTGTATGCGGCTGCCGGAGCCAACGTCACGGTTGTAGATCTCAGCGATGAGATGCTGCGACTTGACACCCAGGAAGCAACACGGCGTGGACTGAAGGTCACCACCGTACAGGCGTCAATGGATGATCTCAGCCAGCTGGGAGATTCTCGTTTTGACGTCGTTCATCAGCCGGTGAGTACCTGCTACGTGCCGTCTGTGCGGGCCGTCTATCGCGAGGTCGCTCGTGTTCTCCGGGATGACGGAATCTACATCAGTCAGCACAAGCAGCCGACCAGCCTCCAGATCAGCCACCGGACTGAACGTCAGCAGTTTGTCATCGGCGTGGAGTACTACCACGAAGGTCCGGTGCCTCGGCAGATCGACGAATCATACCGTGAATCCGGGACCGCTGAATATCTGCACCGATGGGAAGAACTGGTCGGCGGGCTGTGCCAGAGTGGCTTTGTGGTGGAGGACCTGTGTGAACCTGCTCGGGCAGACTACTCGGTGGATGTCAGCCACTATGGCTATCGAGGTCGATATGTTCCGCCCTATCTGAGACTGAAAGCGAGGCGTTTGCCCAGGGCAAACGAGCCAGCGGTCGAAGAGACTCGAATCTGGACGCCGACAGACAACCGTTGATCGCTGGGAATCAATGGAATCTCACGCGGCTTCCTGCAGCGGAGTCGTATCGGTGTCGTCGATGTCACTCGCACTCTCGGCTTTGTCTTCAGTCGGGAAAGCGACAGACTGGCGTGCCAGCGTTTCGCGGCCCACGTCACTCACGGAGTACTGCAAGCCGGTATTCCGATTCGTGAGCTGGAACTTGAGCATCCCCATGGCAATCAATTCTCCGTGGATGCGAGTCAGCGTTTCTTCGTCGAACTCTTCTGATGACTGATGTCGGTCCATCCAGCCGTCATGATCCCGATTCGACGCTTTCGCGGCAGTAATTCGATCTGCATAGGCCTGAAGAACCTGCAGATTCTGCTCGTTGAGTGCGTCTAGTAGAAAGTTCGATTCAGCCATGCCAGGTTTATCGACCGGCCCAGATGCGGGTTCCAGCATCAACCGGCGTCGTGAAACGACCGCTACGGGCGGAATATCTTAACAATCCCATTCTGGGACTCGCTATACAGCCGTCACGAGATTCAATGCTCCATACCAGTAGGCGTCCCGACGAGCGAATTGAATTCCGGCGTCGGTCAATTACAACTACGACTCTTACGTTCCGATTGGTGGACCTGCAATGCACGGACTGCGGCAGATGAATCGAATGGTTTCAACGACAGCACCTTTTCATCAGCTGGCACGGGGTCTGTTGCTGCTGGCGGTCGGCCTGAACTGTGTTGTGAGGGCGCAAATCGACGTCGTCCCTCGCAATGAGAATCCCGCCACGCAGATTCTTCCCGCTGGCGGGCAGCTCGAAAATCTCCGAAATCAATTGGAACAAATCAGTGGGCGTCTGGGCCGGGAGGACGTCGAGGAGTCGGTGCGTTCCACGGTGACGCAGCAGCTGGACACACTTCGAACAGAACTGGCTCGAATTGAAGAGCTGCGGCTGAAGAATGCTGAGCTACAGAAACAGATTGATAGACTCACTGCGACCGCAGACGAACTTCGAAAGGAAAAGGGTCCAGAAGAGGGCCAGTTCGGTGCAGTAGATCCGGAGGCAATGTCAGCCGCTGATCTCGAAGCAGCGGTGGCGGCACTTCGTGTTCAGCGATCGGCCGAAGACCAGGAACTGGCGAAACATCAGGACTACGCCGACAAGGCCCCCGAACGAAAAGCGAGGCTTCAGAAAGCACTGACTGAATGGGAACAACGGGTTGCCGACACGTCTGAAGCGGTGGCCCAGCTGCCAGCGGATCCCTCATCGGTCCAAGAGCTCGTCGATCTCAAGGCAGCAGAAGTCCAGGAGCTGATGGCAACGCAGCAGCGGGATCTCACTACGTCTCAGCTGGCCAATCTGGACGCCGAGTTGTCTTTGAACATCCCGGCAATGCGAGTCTCACGGCAACAGAAACTAATCACTTCGAATCAGGCTCGTCTCAAGGTGTTGCAGGAGAAGCTGGAAGAAAAGCGTCGTCAGAAGTCCCGGGAGGAACTCAGCAAGGCCCAGCAACGAGAACGTGCGCTGGAGACAATCGAAAACGAACAAGTGCAGCAGATCGGACAGGAACTGTCGGAACTGGCAAAGGAAAACAGTCGTTTCACGCAACAGATTACGGAGTGGCAAAACAAGCTGGAAAGTCGGCGAAACACACTCAGCAATCTGCAAGACGACCGAAACAAGATTCAGAAACAGGTCACTCGGTTTGGAGCCGACGCGACGATCGGCAGACGACTGCTGCACTTCGGCACCACGCTTCCGGACATTGACATGCTGCAGTCAGAACTGGAGGAGATCGACGATCTAACCACCGGGCTCCAGATTCGATCGCTGGAGTATCAGTTGCATGAGCAGGACGTTCAGGAGGCCGTGGCCGAATTGGGGGATACAGTCACACCGGCCGAACAGGAAATACTCGCAGGTTCGCCAAGCCTGCTGAGCGAGGTCATCAAGAACAACAATGAGCTATTCCGGGTTCTCTCCGATGTCAATGGAGCCGATCTGGAGACAGTGGCCTTCATCGAAAGCTGGACTGAGTTTGCTCAGGAGCACTCACTGTGGCTGCGTAGTCACGACCGTTTGAGCCGCGATGACGTGCGGCAGACGATCCCCGAACTGCGGCGGGATGGCATCAGTTTGTGGAATAACCTCAGCAGCGGTTTCATTTTCGGGACGTGGGCCTTCTGGTCGTTCTGCCTGCCGGCGGTATTGAGCGTAGTCCTGTTGCTGTCACTCCAGTCACAGGCGAAACGAAGATTGGTGAAGCAGGGGGAGCTGGCGACAGCTCGCAGTTGTATCAGCATGCGACCCACCTTATGGGCACTCCTGCTCAGCTTTGGAATGGCGGCGGAATGGCCACTCCTGTTTATGTTTACTGGCACGATCTTGACTTTGACGCATCACCATCACGACAACGTTGTCGCGCTTGGACATGCAACGACGGCCTTTGGCGGAGTTGCTCTGTGGCTAAACTTCTTTCGGCAGGTTCTGAGATGTGACGGCTTGGCAGCCAATCATCTTGACTGGTCCCCGTTGATCTGTGGACAGCTGCGCCGCTGGCTACGACTGGTCCTGGTCGTGCTGGCCGTACCTACATTCCTTTTTCTTCTCGCTTACAAAACAAAGACAGATACAGACTCCGTCGAACGAATCCTGTTTCTGCTCTTGCAGATCTGCAGCGCAGGATTGGTGCTAAGGCTGTTGTTTCCGCCCGGTGGAACGTTTGTCAGCGCCGTAGCGAATTCTCACCCGATGTTGGATTCGACACGCTATTTGTGGACCACAGCCCTCGTACTGATCCCCCTGCTGCTGGCCGTTTGCTCAGCGGCTGGATTCCATCACACAGCGATTTCCATTTACGTGAGACACGGATGGACGATCGTAATGATCTCAGTCGTTGTCCTGTGCTGGTCACTGGTTCTTCGCTGGCTGACGGTGACTCATCGAGCCATGCGCCTGACGCTCGCACGCGACCGAGCTCAGAAACGGGCCGAAGCGGGAGAGTCCGAGGAAGTCAACGAACAGTCACTCATCCAACAGGCACTCACCGATGATTCCGACTTCCTGTTTTACGGGAAGCAAGCTCAACAGCTCGTCCGAAACGTGGCGGTGCTGGTGCTCATCGGTTGCAGCTGGGCAATCTGGTTTGATGTGTTGCCCGCTCTCCGTGGGCTGGATCGTCACGAACTCTGGGCCATTCACGATACGGTCCTGGTCCAGGAAACAGATGCAGATGGAAAAACCGAGGAGAAAGAACGCAGTATTCGGCGACCGGTCACAGTCGTCAGCCTGCTGCTGGTCACATTTGTGGGTGCGGCAACTTTCGTCGGAGTTCGCCAGTTGCCCGGACTGATCGAAGTCATTCTGATTCGCCGGACCAGCTTCGACGCAGGTGTTCGCTACACAATCACAACTGTGTGTCGATACGCAATGCTGATAGCAGGAACAACGATGGTCAGCCATTTGCTGGGGCTGCGTTGGTCGCAAGTTCAGTGGCTGGTCGCAGGACTCTCTGTAGGTCTTGGATTCGGGCTGCAGGAAGTCTTTGCGAACTTCGTATCCGGCATCATTATTCTGGTCGAGCGGCCGATTCGCATCGGCGACGTCGTCACGATCGATGGCGTGAGTGGTGTGGTTTCAAAGATACAGATCCGCGCCACATCGATCACAGACTGGGACCGTCGAGAGTACATTGTGCCGAATCGGGAATTGGTTACCGGCAAACTGCTGAACTGGACCCTGAGTGATTCCACTAACCGTATCGTTATTAATGTGGGAATTGGCTATTCAAACGACCCAGATCTGGCACGCCAAACGATGCTGCACATTGCGAAGGAGCATCCCAACGTGATGAATGATCCCGGACCAATTGCGACATTTGAAAGCTTTGGAGACAACTCGCTGGATCTGGTACTCCGCGCCTACCTGCCGGACATGGATAACCGTCTTGGAACAATCACGGAGATACACACTCAGATTTTACGAGCCTTCGACGAAGTCGGAATCAACATCCCGTATCCTCAACGCGAGGTCAAAGTTCTGTAGATCGTCGGGATCTGTTGTTAACTACGTGGGACCGGCATGTCCCTGATGAGGCAATTCAGGGGCTGGTAAACTGCGCGGCGCACGCAGACACCGGCATCTCAGATGACTTTTGCGAATTTGGGATCCCTGATGCACAATCCGCACAATCTCGTCCGATATTGAGGGTGGTATCGTTTCCTGGCTGTCCACGTTTTGAGCAACGGACAACAATACGCGGCACGCCCCTTTCAACCCTGAATCCTCTCCTCAGCAGGACAACTGGAGTAGTCCACCCATGGCGGGAACGTTACGGCTCATCCTGGCCCTCCACAATCACCAGCCCATTGGCAATTTTGACGGCGTCTTTGAACAGTCGTTTCAGGAAAGCTATCTGCCGTTTCTGGACGTGATGGGGGACTATCCGGAGGTGCCATTTGCCCTGCACACGTCCGGAAGTCTGCTGGAATGGCTGGAAGCTCATCATCCCGAATACATCGATCGACTTCGCGGCATGGTCGAACGTGGCCAGACAGAAATCATCGGGGGAGCGTTCTATGAACCGATTTTATCCAACATCCCTCGTCGAGACCGTATCGGACAGATTCAGGCATACACACGTCATCTCGAAAAACTGTTCGGAACCCAGGTCACCGGCATGTGGATGCCCGAGCGCGTCTGGGAGCAGTCGTTTGCGGGAGATCTGACAGCCGCAGGCATTCGATACACGATTCTGGACGATCACCATTTTCGCAGCGGAGGGATGAATCAGGATCAGCTCTACGGCTACTACATGACTGAAGATGAAGGACGCCTGCTGGCCGTTCTTCCGGGGAGCGAACGTCTGCGGTACCTGGTCCCGTTTCAGGATCCTCATGATTCCATCCGATACCTGCGAGACATCGCCAATCGGTATGACGACCCGGTTGTCGTCTTTGGCGACGATGGCGAAAAGTTTGGATCATGGCCTGACACATTTAAGCACGTCTACGAAGACGGCTGGCTGCGGCGGTTTCTTGATGAATTACGACACAACCATGAATGGCTGCAGGTGACAACGCCCGCCGAAGTGCTGGCTCACACGAAACCACAGGGCCTGTTTTACATTCCCGACGCGAGTTATCGTGAGATGACCGAATGGGTGCTTGATTCGGAAACCCAGCAGGATCTCACTCGATTGTCACACATCGAAGGCGACGACAACTGGAAACATCTGTTGCAGTTCGCGCGAGGCGGCGTGTGGCGCAACTTCCGAGTGAAGTATCCGGAAAGTAATGAGATGTACGCTCGGATGCTGGAAATCAGCACGCGTCTGGCTTCTGCTGAACAGAATCCGGATGTCGATCGAGCACAAGTCACAGAGATCCGACAGTTGCTGTATCGCGGACAGTGTAACTGCAGCTATTGGCACGGCGCGTTTGGCGGCCTCTACCTGCCTCACCTGCGCAACGCCGTATACGCAAACCTGATTGCCGCCGATACGCAGCTGGAACAGCTCAACCGTGAATCCGAGCAGTGGATCGACGTTTCAACGGGCGACTACAACCTGGATACTCACGACGAAGTACGAATCAGCAACCAGCGCGTCGCCGCATATTTTTCACCGGGCACCGGCGGTCATCTGTACGAACTGGATGTGCGGGCATGCAGCGTCAACCTGCTGGCAACGCTGGATCGGCGTCCGGAACCTTATCACGGAAAGGTTCTAGAACACGCCGAACGTCTGCGTCATGGTGACGCGGATGAAGGATCACATGTCGCCAGCATTCATGACATTGTCCGGTTCAAACAACCTAACCTCGATCAGAAGGTGGCCTACGACAAATGGCCACGAAAATCACTGAGCGACCACTTCCTGCAGCCGAACATCGATGCGGATGTCTTCCGTCGAGGCGAAGGCGTTCTGTCGAGCTTTTCAACTGCCCCATATGAATCGTCTGTTCAACGCAACGATGACGAAGTCATCCTGCAAATGTGGTCTCCGGGAAAGGTGGGATCGTTTGATGTCGTCATCCGGAAAGCGGTGAACATGTCTCGCCAGCGACCTGGTGAAATGCTGATTGAATATCGACTCGAACAGCTTCCTCAACAGGTTCCTCTGCACTTCGCGGCAGAATTCAACTTTGCGACGATGCCAGGAGGAGCAAGCGACCGCTACTTCTACGGCGGAACCGGCGAGCAGCTTGGAACACTGGACGCCTGCATTGACCTGCCCGACGCTCAGCGCATTGGACTGGTCGATGAATGGCAGGGACTGGACGCGTCGCTGGAATGGACGTCGCACGGAGGCGTATGGGCTTCCCCCATCGAAACGATCAGCCAGTCAGAATCCGGCTTCGAACTCGTGCATCAAAGCGTCTCCGTGACGCCTCACTGGAACTTCGTGGCATCCGAGGAAGGAACCTGGAGCACAGACCTGCGCCTGACCATCAACACCTCACTCGCCCAGGCCCGCCAACTGGCCGTGATCGGCGAACAACGCCAGGAATCTTCCAGCGAAGAAATTCCTGTTGTGGAACCAACCGATTGAGTGAGGGTCATTAGACGCCAGCATCAGTCACGCAGATCTAAGCAGCGAACAGGTATGCACTCCGGTGAACTCGAGTAAGGATTCAGCTGAGAATTGTCGCAACTCGGGAGATGGCGGCCTCCGTGTTGAGTTCAGCTTTGCCAATGCCATATTCGGCGCCGGCGGCCACGGCAGCCTGCTGGGACTCTTCAAAGTTGGATACGATCATCACCGGAACATCTGAAAGATCTGAGTCGGACTTCAACGTGCGTAAAATGTCCATTCCTTCGCTGTAGTCAGCGTCCAGCTTTCGATTGATTAGCACGAGGTCCACTGGATTCGTACGCATTGTCTGCAATGTATCGTCCGGCAGTTCGGCTGTCAGAATCTGAACATCAAAGTGGCGATTCAGGAAGCGGGAAATGGAGGCATGATCGGGGCCACACTGGCCAACACTGAGGACGGTTTTTTTTGTCATGAGAGTTCTCGTCAAGATGTTTGTTTCGGTAGGTCTTGAATGAGGCAACAGTCGGCAGTCAGGAGACGATAATTGGGTGAGGCGGTCGTCTCTGGTGTCCGCTATAGTACCGTGGGTGAGTCCAACGTATGGCCGCGACGCCCGCGAAAAGGTCGGTGAGTGAGGCATTCCCGCCAGCCAGAACGACTGCGGCAACAGTAATCTGTTCCATTGCGATGCTCCTGTACTTCCCAATCCGCCAGACACAGTCCCTGAACGGAACCGCCATAGCCGTTCTGCCATGCATCGCGTGTGCACTTTTCTGGTCATGTTCTGTGGGCCGTGCGGTGGGTCAAATGTCACCTCCCAGCCGAAGCGACGTGCTGGAAGGGCAATTCCTGACACAACTTCTTGATCGTCAACTCCATGAGTTGGCAGAAAACTACTGCCTGGACCGGCTCGATATTCGCCGTGATACAGAATCCCTTGCATTCTGGACAGATCAGCTGTGCACCGCATACCGGAAGCATACGTGGCTGGAGTCTCGTCCCAACAGGACCGCGATCACTCAAACTGCCGTAAGAACAGTCACCTCATTCCTCGCAGGCCATGTTGTTTCGCCGGTGGCGGAACTCACACTTCGGCTGAATCAGATCGAGACACTGTTGAACCTGATTCAGATAGATTCCTACCTGATGCGGGTCGGACATAGTGGCCCTCGAAGGCCGCATCAGTTTCCTCATCTGGATGGGCTGAATGCCCGGATCGCACAGGCAAATGAACTCATTGCCGATCTGACAGGGCAATTGAGCCGCGTCGGCCGACAGCTGGATCGCACTGCCGCTTCGAGACTGCGTGAACGGGCGCGTCGAGTCAGCACTGAACTCGAGACGTTACGCGTTCAGATAAATCGCGAAGAGACGACGTCCGCAATGAAGGAACTCTACAGGCTGGAACGATCTGCGCGCATGGACACGACGCGATGGACGGCGATCACCCTTCAAGCCGAACTCCAGCTCTTGTCAGGCGACTACGACAGAAATGAACTGACTCTAAGGCGGTTGATCGACCAGTTCCCGGATCGAGCTGATGAACAGACGCAATTGCGAGTACGCCGCTTGCTGCGAAAAGGGCAACCCACCGATGCGCTCACCCTGATCGAAAACATTCATCCTCACAGCGCTGCAGCGCGCAGCCATGCCGTGGACGTGTTGAAACTGGAATCCCTGCTGCAGCTACGCCGACTGGCAGGTCAGTTGCAGGATGCTGACCTCATCCAGAAGACCGACGCGCACTTTGACAAGGTAGCAGAACACAGTGCTGAATGGACGCCGTCCGTTCAGCGAGACGCGGCACAATCGTTGATGGCGTCTTATCGGTTGGTTCGGACCGTCGGGTACGAAGTTGCAGGACTCATCGAACACGTTGAACTCCTGCATGCCGGAGGTGAACACGAGAACGCGATCCATGAGTTGAGACGAGCCCTCAAGCTCCTCCGACCAGATACATCGCTGCGATCACAGGGTGCGATCTACCTGGCAATCGGTGAACTGCATGTCTCTCAGGAATCCTGGGATTCAGCAATCGCATCACTGCAACTTGCTGAACGGCATTTCAGGCAGGCAAAGCTGGCTGAGTTTGCTTCTCGCGCAGATCTACTGCATGCGTTCTGTATCGGACAACAATGGCGAGCCGATCCCTCGAACCCGGAACTCCATACGGCGTACGTCGACGCACTCACCCTGCATTGCAGCCAGTGGCCCGATCAGAAATCGTGGGCGACAGCAACGGACTGGCTCATTCAGGTCCTTCAGCAAACGGACCCGATTCATGCCTGTGAAGTACTACAGGAGGTTGTCGAACGCAGCGAGGAAACGGAAGCTCGAATCACCGGACTCGTTCGATGGGGAAGCCTGATTGATCGCGAGCGAACAGCGAGCTTGTCCACACAATCCACAGCAGAGAAGTGGGCCTCGCCGGTTGAATCGTTTCTTGAGAGTTGTCGCACAGTCAAAATGGACTCTGAAGATCTCGAATCAGACTTTGCCGTCCTGCGACTCATCCAGTTGTGTGTGGAGACGGGGCCTCAGACGAGTTGGGAACAATGGTCGTCGATTGCGGAGGAACTTCCGTCCCTCCGTCGTCGGCTCACGGCACCAGATGAGGCTACCAAGAGAAGACTGAGTGAGCTGCAGCTACTTGCAAGCAGTCGTACGTCGACAGACCATGATTTGCAGGACCAGATCCAGAAGGTATTCCTCAAACAGCACTCTGAAGCCCCGTTGGCGAGCGCTCAACGGTTGAGTCAGTATCTGACAACCACGGGACTGATTCTGCCGGGTGACACGTTCCTGGCAAAGACGATAGAAGAACTAATTCGTCGGGAGATCAAAGCGACCAACAATTCATCCGGTCTGCTTGCGATGTTTTCACTGGCCTGCACGACAAGAAGGATGTCCAGGGACCCGAACCTCAGGAACGAACTATTGTCCCGCCTCCTGGAGAAGAACCTCACAGCAGAGGAGGTCAGATCCCTCGCTGTGACGTTAATGGCTTCCTGCACTTCAACAGAATCGGATGCCGCTGGCGAATTGCTCCTCCTGTGGGACCGAATTCACTCAGACAGTCCGGAAGGAAGCGACCTGTGGCTTGAATCGTGCCTGCAAATCGCTGAGCTGCGTTCACAACGAGGCCAGGGCGACAAGGCGGCTCAGCAGCTCCGCGTCACCAGCGTGTTGTATCCTAAGTGGGGAGCGCAAGAACGCCTGGATCGAGTCAACAAACTGCTGGATCGACTGCAGTCGCATTCAGAGGTTGACTGACGTGAAGCCTCCCGCTCCCACAGCAACCGCTAAGTCAATTGCATCGGCTCTGTCCATTGCAGACGCTCATGCGCTCAAGTGTCGAATACAGCTGCCGCGTGTTTCAGGCAACGCAGTCTATCGCCAGGCTCGCCGTCAGAGTGTGACTAACTTTGGAGTGGATTCTTCCGTTCAGCTCACAGGATTCTCTGACGATTCCATCAATTCAGTGATGGTCGCACGTCCTCAAACTCTTGACGAGTTGCAGTATGCTGCCAATCTGCATACGAGCATTCCGCTTTTGTGGGTGATTGATCACTACGTGCATGCGGAACAACTCGCTGCTGCCGCAGTTTCCACAGTGCCTGACATTCTGATTCAGCTTCAGTATTCAGACTACGGATTCGGAGTGCGCCCGGGGACCGATGCGGTCCAGCTGGCACAGGGCATCCAGAGGCTCAGTGGTGTTCGAATGAAAGGCTTCGCTGTTCACGTACCATTCAACGATGATTCAGACGCACTCATGCGGGCCGCTCGATCTACGTATGACAGACTCCAAAGTCACGGAATCCCGTGCGATATCGTCAGCCTGTCAGCCGCCACGGAAGCATTTCCGGCGAGACTTGAACCGATCACCGAGATTCACGCGGCGCTGACGACGACCGACTCTCAGCTCGTCGATAGCAGTCAGCCGTCGACTGCAACGGTCGTCTCCCGCCCATCGCTTGAACACGCTGTCGTGGTGATTGCCGGAATTCACTCAGAGCACCCGATTCGCTTCCCGGATCACCCACAGTGTCAGGTCCTGGAGTGGCACCGCGACTGCTGCAGTGTTCGCACCACTGGCTCCACAGCACGTCTCAACATCGGCGACCAACTGAACGTCACCGTTGAGTCGTAAAGGGCGGCAGTTACGCAGCTCGAGCCAGCCGACGTTTCTCGCGCCGCGTCAAAGGACGCGTTGCTTCTTCCTCGTCGATCTCGTCATCATCATCGTTGACCGCTGCTGCTGTCTTCTGCCTGGTCGCCTTTGGCTTGCGAGTCACCAGCGGTTCCATTGATGGCGGCTGATGTCGAGCGACCAGCGTCAACAGTGCCGGAAGCGGTATCAGCGCGACCAGCAGGCAACTCGTGACACCGACTGCCATCACCACCCCTACACTGACGAGCCCCTGGTGTCCCGCAATCAGCAGACTCCCGAATCCAACCACAGTCGTCAGCGACGTGAGGATCACGCCCATTACTATTTCTCCGGACGGCACATAGCTGCGACTTCCTCGTGCGACCTGACGCCGGTAATCATGGACGACATGAATCCCGTCATCCACGCCGATACCCAGGATGAGAGGAAGGACGACAAGATTAAGTGGATTCAGATCGATCTGAAAAAGGGCCATCGTTCCGGCCATCAAAGCGGCTCCACCAACTGGCGGGAGCAGGGCAATGGCCGTGTCACGCAGATTGCGGAAATCGACGACCAACGCGATAAAGACTACCATCGCCAGGTAAATCGTAATCATCAAATGCAGATTCAGTTCGCCCGTCCGGCTGTGCATTGTGTAGCCAATGAACCCTGTGATGAGCATCGGTGTAATGAGCGTCAGCGCCTTCTGCCCAGGCCGTAGAAACTCAAACAACAGAAACAGGCTGATTGCAGCGAGAGAATAAATGGCAATCGAAACCCATGAAGCCTGAAGTTGGCGCGAAGCCTCATAGTTCTGAACCGGAACACCGGTAACCCGAGGTGAGACTGTGCGGATATCCTGAACAAAGGCAGCCAGTTCCGCATCATTCCAGATGTTCTCCTTTGGATAGATCTTAATCAGGTACTGATTCTGTCCATCGACTCGGCGATACAAACGGCTGGCCCATGAGTGAGGCAGGTCTCTTGGCTCGATCGGGGTGAGCGAAGAGGCTCGTGCCACTCGATCAAACTCATACAGCAGCGAACCTGCCATGAGATTCTGGTATGCGTCCAGAATTCCGGCTCGCTGGCCAGACGACATCGCCTCCATCCGGTCTAGGAATCTGTCGAGGCGTGCCGCCGGTCGTTGAGCGTCTGGATCAGACGAGGCCCTGACTGTTTTGTAGAGAGCGTCGAGTTCTCGACCAACGTGACTCGGAGGCACTGATCCAAAATCAGGAACGGTCCCACTCACACCGGAAACCTGACTGCGGAGCTGAGCGATTGCCCGCTGCTGCTGCGGCGTGGGTTGTCCGGCCAGAATCGAAGCGAGTTCACTCACATGACTGACCGTCGGAAGTTCACTCAGCAATGCCGCCAGTTCTCTTGCCTCTTCCCTGGATCCGGCCGTCGCTACTGCGTAGAGCAACGATTCGTTTGCGTTCTTCCACAGAGCACGCTGAGCCTGAACGCTGTCGAGCTTCGGATCCTGCAGATTCATCAGATTGGCATCGTACGTCAGCTGCAGATCCGGCCTTCCGGAACTCCAGTCAAACGCCCGCGAACCCACTCCCACGATGCCAATCAAAGACACGGCAAGGACAATCAGCGGGACACCGGTCACAACGCGGCGAAAGAGTCGACCCGCGAGGGGTTGAGGCAGCTGTTCCACAGATGAACCAGCATCTGAGATCGAGATCAACGCAGGAAGAAATCCGAATGTACAGGCGGCGCTGATAAGAATGCCGCTTCCAGCAATGATTCCCAGTTCCGCCAGACCAGGAAAACCAGTCAACGCAGCACTACCAAATGCCAGAGCCGTCGTGAGCGCCGACGTGGTGATGCCACTTCCGGCTTCCAGCCCCGTGCGCTGCAGTGCTTCGTCAACCGTTGACATCTCCTGGCGAATGTGCAGGTATCGAGAAAGGAAGTGAACACCAAAGTCGACACCCAGACCAATCAGGATGGCGGCGAAACAAATGCTTAGAATGTTCAGATGACCGATGGCCAGCGTCGCCACACCGAACGTGCAGCTGAGCGCCACGATTAGCATCAACAGAATCAACATCGGATGACGTACACTGCGGAATCCGAACGACAACAATGCTCCTACGAGCACCATCGCCAACAATGACGCAAACAGCATATCACGTCCAGCGCGTGACAGTTCGTCATGCTCCAGAACGGGAATGCCAGTCACCATGATGCGGAGATTCGCCCCCGTGTCTGCGTATGATTCCTGCACCTCAGCGCAGATTTCACGCAGTCGTTTGATACTGGCCGAACTCGGGTCAAGATCCGTCTGGTGAGGAACGATGACGGCTTTGAGCATCCCCTGATTGAATTCGTTTGTCATCAGATACGCGATGTCCGCGTCCTCTGCGGCAGTATCGAATTCTGTCGGGACCAGCTTCTCCCATGGAGATGGAAAGGTTGACGACTTGTATCGCACTCCCTGAACCGTACCGTCGACAAACCGGTCGAGACTCCAGGCCAGTCGATCAGCGTCGCGAAGCAATGATGTCTCCGGGATTCCCTCACGCCGGTACGCCGCAAATTTCTGACGCAGTTTGCTGCTGAGGGACGTGATACGGATCTGATCCCATTGCTGTTGCTGAACAACCGGCGAATACTCCCCAACTCTCCGACTGGCAACTCGCAATTCGGATGGAGAGAGCAGTTGCAGTGATTTCGGACGCAACTTCCGCTTGTCAATGCGGTAGAGGACGTCACGAAAGTACTCAGGCTCGTTCTCAAGTCGCTCAGCGATGCGATCAATTGTCGCCTGGATCAACGGCCGGTCGGGTTTGGCCGTTTCCACCACCACAACCAGATCACCATGATTCGCGAAGTCTTCGGTATACTGCGTCCAGGTTTGAGAAAAATCAGCCGCCGGATCGATGAGTGCGTCACGCCCGGTGCGAAGTTGCAGATCGGACACCGTGATTCCAGCAGCAGCGCAGGCGATGGTTAACATCGGCCACATGAAGAGCCGAGGCCTGCGAGCGATTATGCCGACAATCCGACCGATCATCCGCGAAAGCAGGTTTGCCTGTTGAGCTGTATGACTTGCCACGATCGGTCCGTCAATCGCAGGGCAGAGAGAAGGGATCCCGCCAGCGCATGCACACGGGAAAGCGCGCAACGCTCGCTTAGTGGACTATTCGACAAAGACCACATAACTGCAACAGCAGAAATAGGACTCCTGCGGAACAGGGTCACTCACAAGTTAACGCAGCGACCCTGCGTCAGCTCACCGCACACTGCCACAGGGACCGTCCGGCACATTGTGCCGTTAACAACGCCTTCTCAGTCAGGATCCATACCTGACTGGAGGTGCTGCCACGGCTCAGGAGTCATTTCTTGATCTACGCCAGCACGTCGTGGATGACGTGGCCATGGACGTCGGTGAGACGGCGTTCGAGGCCGTTGTGATAGTAGGTGAGGCGTTCGTGGTCGAGGCCCAGCAGGTGGAGGATCGTGGCGTGGAAGTCGTAGACGGTGGTAACATTTTCAACTGCCTTGTAGCCGAACTCATCCGTCGCGCCATAGGAGAAACCAGCCTTAACTCCGGCTCCCGCAAGCCAGGCAGTGAACCCGTCCGGATTGTGGTCGCGGCCGCTGGCGCCAGCCTGGAATGTGGGCATCCGGCCGAATTCTGTACACCACACAACAAGTGTATCCTTAAGCAGCCCTCGTTGTTTGAGGTCGCGCAAGAGTGCTGCGGCCGGCTGATCGAGAACCGGTCCATGTTTGCTGTACTGTTCTTTCAAAACCTTGTGGCCATCCCAGTTGCTCACACCTTCGCCGCCGGTCTGATACGCCCCGTTGAAGATCTGGACAAAACGAACTCCTCGTTCAATGAGTCGTCGGCCCAAAATACAGTTTCGGGCGAAGGACGCCTTGAGTGGATTCTCAGCATCGTCCGCTCCGTACATTCGCATGGTGGAACTCGTCTCCTTCGACAGGTCACTCACTTCCGGAACGGTCAACTGCATGCGAGCCGCAAGTTCATAGCTGGCGATGCGCGCTTCCAGTTGGGTGTCACCGGGATACTGTTTCAGATGCCGTTTGTTGAGCGACTGCAGGAAGCTGCGAGTGCGGACATCGGTCACGTCGGTGATGTCGTCAGGACGCGAGAGGTTTCGTAGCGGACGCGACGCGTTGAAGTCAGTTCCCTGAAACGCAGCCGGAAGGAAGCCCGGCCCCCAGTTGTTGACACTGGACTGCGGTGTTCCTCGGGGATCCGGGATGGCCACGTACGCCGGGAGATTCTGATTCGGCGTTCCCAGTGCCCACGTCACCCAGGCTCCCATACTCGGAAATCCGTCCAGCGTGAAGCCGGTCGACATGAAGTTCTCACCGGGGCCATGAGTGTTCGTCTTCCCGGTCAGTGAGTGAATGAAGCACATCTCATCGGCGAGATCCCCAAGCATGGGTACCAGATCGGACACCATCTTTCCGGATTCACCACGCGGGCGAAACTTCCAGGGACTCTTCGTCAGATTGCCCTGGCTTCCCTGAAACGTGATGAGTTTGTCAGCTCCCGGCATTGGCTGACCATGTCGACGGATCAGTTCCGGCTTGTAGTCGAACGTGTCCAGTTGACTGCAGGCACCGGAACAAAAGACCATCAGCACATTCGTTGCACGCGCTGCAAAATGAGCCTGTCGTGCGGCGAACGGTTCTGCCGCATTGATCTTCGGTCGCAGAGGACCCGGATCATCCGCCAGCAGGCCCTGTTGATTCAGAATACTGGCAAGAGCGATCCCGCTGAGTCCGTTTGCCGTGTCGACCAGAAGCTTTCGGCGAGTTGAATTCGTATCCACCAGTTGTCCTCGACCCCATTGTGCTGCGTAGCAGGCAGACTTTCTATCGGAAGAGTTTTTTGAGATTCTGTCAGACATAATGCCCGATCAGCTGACTCTATTCCAGCAGACAGACAATCCATCCCAACATCAGAAAGGTATGCCATGCACTATCTGACCGACAATCCGTGGCCTGCGGTGATTGTGTTGTGTGGACTGGCTGTTGCTTCGTTTATTGCTGGCGGGAGCGCAATGAGGAAGATGGCGCTGGCTTTTGCTCTGTCTGCCGGGCTCGTGTACATCGTCGCCGAGATGACTGTGTCGACAACGGAAGAGATTGAAGTCTCCGCACAGCAGATCCTCGAGGGATTTCAGAACGAAGATCTGAACCAGATCAAATCATTCATCTCATCGGGTAGCCCCGATTTGGTCAGCACCGCAGAAAGAGGTCTGCAAATGGTGACGATTGATGACGACTTTCATATTCGATCCATCAAATTGAAGTCTGAATCACCCGGCGAAGTCGTCGTGCGGATTCGCGCCAACGGGCATGTCACAGAACACGGACATTCGATGACTCAGCATGTTCCTGAGTTTTGGGAGACGACATGGGTCCGGGAAGACGACACATGGAAGCTGCGCAATGCAACGCGGCTGCATCCAATGTCTGGTGAGCCGAGAGGGACGTTTGATCGGAACTAACCGTAGATGGCGTAACCACAACAGTGCTGTGATTTGTGTGTCGACGGCTTCTTGATCCTTCTCCAGCCTATTTCAACTCTGTCAGTGAGTCCTGACTGCGGATACGACACCCGTCAGGCCGCTGGCAGAGTTGTTTGACTTCAGAACAGAAGCTCGTCTGGGCGTGGATTTGCGAATCCAGTAGATTCGCCGCATGAGCAGCAAACCGACACTGTCTGATGAGGTTGCAGTCCTTCGAGCGGCCATCCCCGGCGGTCTGGTCTTCGTTGTCGTCATGCTGCTTCTGCGGGGGTACGGCGGAACGGTTGAAGCACTACGACAGCAGGTGCTTCTTTTTGCGCATTCGTTCCTCGGCGGTGAGGATGGCATGCTGCCATTACTGTTTCACACGCTCCCTCTGGCGATCGCTGCCGCCATCGCCACATTCGGAATCTCCGCAGGCTGGATTCGGTTTGAAAGCGTCTGGTCGATCGTCGCATTAGGCGTGATTGTTATCGGAGGGGCGACGATTGGTGGCGTACTGCACGGACACATGTTGCCACAGCCGGAGAAGGTTCCTCAGGTGGACCACACTCCGATTGTGCTGCGCGGGTCAATCACCGGCCCATCAATTCGCTCAGAGTCAACACTGCCCTCGGCAGTCACGGTCGGACTTCAGAAAGTGCAACCTTCGAAGTCCGCAGTCGAACAGCTGGCTGGCGTCGACTTCACAGCAGTCCCCGATCTGAACCAACCGCCGCCTTCGAAGATTGAGCCGCTGGAACTGTTTCCAAAGTCCGGCGGAGTCCTCGGGATTATCACCATGGCAATCAATCAACTACTCGCCTTTGTGGTTGCATACCAACCGCGCGTGTTCCTCGCTGCGGTTCTCGCGGGTTCGTGGAATGGCTGGAAATGGCAACGACGACTGGCGACTTTGACGCATCACGTCAGTCAGAGTGCGGACGAACTGCCGGAGCCCATCCGTCTGGATCGTGCTGCCTGACAAATCCGAACGGTGCCTCAAGGCTCTGAATTATGCAGCTCGCAGCAACTCGCTACTCACGGCATCAATCTGAGGCTCGTCGATTTCCTTCAGCTGGTCGGCGCATCCAACCAG
>Ga0180430_10000520_pt1 | contig 41687 bp, 29 predicted proteins | sample SS_ome_9_FD_132999 | JGI IMG/M metagenome (GOLD analysis project Ga0180430, IMG submission 132999) | Hypersaline lake sediment archaeal communities from the Salton Sea, California, USA - SS_1_S_2 metaG | ecosystem: Environmental > Aquatic > Non-marine Saline and Alkaline > Hypersaline >...
GTTCTCCTGGCTGTCTTGGTCGCTCTCGGCTCGCTCGCTTTGACCGGCTGTGTGACTGTCGGCGAGTACGAACGGCTCAAAGCCGAACGGGATCAGGCGCTCAGTGACGCGGATGCCAAGAATCGTCAGCTCGAGGAACTCGACGCCAGCAAACGGCTTTACGAGGAAAAAGCCCTCGGGCTCGAAGACGAAATCGGCCGTTACCGCCAGCACAGCGCCGAGGCTGACAAGATCATCGAAGATCTCAAGGATCAGCTCGCGAAAAAACAGAAGCCGACCGTGAGCGGAGGAAAATCGGTCATGGACGGCGTCGAGATCTACATTCCGGAGAGCGGGAGTGCCGGAATCCGCCTGTCCGACGAGATCCTCTTCGATTCGGGAAAATCCTCGATCAAGACCAACGGCAAGCAGGCTCTCGACTGGGTGATCAACCAGCTCAAGCAGCGTAACGGCCGGATCGAGGTCGTGGGCCACACCGACACCGATCCGGTGGTGAAGACCAAAAAGCAATATCCCTACGGAAACATCCAGCTCTCGATGATGCGCGCTGTTGTCGTCATGGACTACCTCAAGAAAAACGGCATCCGCGAGGACCGGATGAGCGTCTCCGGCTTCGGGCCGAACAGACCGATGGCTCCCAACGATACGGCGGTCAACAAAAAGAAGAACCGGAGAGTGGAGATCATTCTCCACGACGCCCAGTAGGCGCTCGGTAAGAAGCCCGGTACTCCCTCGGCCCCGGAACACCGCTGCTGGCAACGTTCCATTTGCCGGCCTTTTATCGGCGGTCGAAGGACAGGGCAAGTTATGAAGAAGTCGTTTCTCCACGGGCAGGTCGTTCTTAACGAAACGGCCTGCCCGTTTTCGTCTTTTCAGGGGAGGATGCCGGTGCCTTGATGAAAAGCAGAACGGCTTTGCAAAACCTGGTTTTAGTGATCCCTCTGGTTTTTCTGGCCGGCACCGTCTGTTCCTGCACACCGGCTGAAGAGCAATCGGGAAATCAGCCCCACAAGTACCTGCCCGAGATCGAGCACATGGCTCTCGTGCTTCTGCCCTCCGCCAAGGAGAGCGGGGAATTCAGAGCGTGCTTCATGGACAAGTACGAGGTGACCGCCGGGCAGTACGCCGCCTTTCTCGATGAGTCGGATTACTGGCCGGACGACGACGTGGGATTCCTTTATCGAACTCCGCTGGCCGGCCGGGATTCGAAGCGCCCGCGCGAAGCCGAAGCCGAGTTTCCGGTGGTCTGCGTCAACTATCACGATGCTCAGGCCTTTGCGTCCTTTTACGGCAAAGATCTTCCCACCATGGAAGAATGGCTCGCCGCCGCGCAGATCACTCCCGACCGGCCCTATCCCTGGGGCGACCGCTTCAACAAGTTTTTCTGCAACTCCCTGAGATCGGGTATCGGCGCGCCGGTGCGTGTGGGGACCTTTGAAAGCGGCCGCTCTCCCTATGGCTGTTACGACATGGCCGGCAATGTGGCCGAGTGGACGTCGGAACGCGTGGCGGGACGGGGTATCGAGGGTGGTGTGGACGTCTTTCACGTCATGGGCGGCCACTTCGACAAGTGGGGTTACCCCACGAATCAGAGAAAGATTTTCGATATTCTCCGTTCGCCCGAGATGCAGGAGAGCCACAACAGGATCGCTCACATCGGCTTCAGGTGCGTGCACCGCGATGCGGTCTCCATGGTCGTCCGCTTCGCCGAACGGATCGCGGCGCTCGGTCCCGCCGAACGGCCGAACGCGCTGCGTGAACTGTCGAGCGCCGGCAAGGAGGTCACCAATGTCCTCCGCACCCTCGATTTCATCCAGCGCAGCAGGGCGGTCCGCAGAACCACGGGATCCTTCATGCTCGACAGGCTGGGCGACGTGACCGGGAACGGCAAGGAAGAACTCCTTCTCAGGAGGCCCGACGGCGCGGTGGAGGTGATCTCGGGAATCGGCGAGCCGCTCTGGAGCACGGAGAAAGAGTTCGGCTTCTATGATGAATTCGTCCTGTTGCGCCACGAAACGGGCAGGGTGGAGAGCCTTGTCTTTCTGGAGAAAACCGCATCGCGTATCGCGGTGCGCGATCCGACGACTGGAGCCGAAAAGTGGACGGCTCGCGGTTTCGGAGAACCGCAGGATGTAATCCAGGCGCGGGCGGGAGGCGTCGAGGTTCTCATCACCGCCTGGGTCGGTCAGGAAAGGATCGATGGTGAACCGCGTGACAGATCGCTCGTCACCTGCCACGACAGGGTGACGGGCCGCAAGATCTGGGAGGACAACAAGGTTGCCGGAATGCTCACTTCCTTCCTGAAGGTCGACCGTTGCCTCGTGACGGGCGTGGTCCGGCCGGAGCAGGGACTGAGGCTCTTTCGGCTGATCGCCGTCGACGATGGGGCCCTGATCGATGAAATCCTCCTCGGCGGGGAGAGGACCGTCGATCTCGTGCAGTCGGGCGACGATCCCAATCGCATCTTCGTCGTCGACGGCCCCGCTCTGCCCGAAAAGGTGCTTCCCGAGGCTGAGCCGGCCGGGCTGGCCAACACCTTCGTGAGAAAACCCTTTCTGGCCCTTGCCGTCGGGGTGATCGGGCTCATGGCCGATGCGGCCTCCAAGGGTGCCGATGGGAATCTGCCTGCCTTTCTCGAGATCGGGTCGGGCCAATCGCTTCGTGGCGACTATTTCTCCCGTACCAGTCTCTCCAAGGAGTCGACCCGCCAGACGGTCATCGACTCGAAAGGAGTGAGGTCCGACCAGATTGCGCGCGAACTGTTCGGGGAATACATGGGAAGCGATTACCGCGTCAAGAGAGTGCTCGCCGGCGGCGGCTGTTCGTGGCTTCTCACCGAACCGGACCGGCAGAGCAGGATTGCGCTTATTTCGATCCGCGATCAGTGGGCTGAGGCGGTGACTGTCATCACGGGCGTGAGGGGCTTCAGCTTCAAGGCTCTCCTCGTGCCCGACAAGGGAAAAAACAGTCGAGGCGGCCCGTGCACCATTCTGATCTGGAGCAGCGGCGGTGATATGATCTGTCTCGACGCCGCAAACGGCGCCCTGAAGTGGTGGCGCCAGATCCACGCCTACTCGGGGTACGAAGCACTGGTTTCCAACGTCGACTCCGATCCCACATCGGAGGTGGTGGTCTTTTCACCCTATGGCGAGATTACCGTAATCGGTCTGGCGTCAGGACGAGTGAAAGCGCGTTTCAAAAAGGCCGGCTCCGAAATTACGGACATCGAAATCGTCGACACCAAGGGGAACGGCGACGTGGAGATCCTCACCAGTTTCAAGGACGAGGGCGTCTACTCACTCAATCCGCGCCGATTGCGGCAGCGAAACGCCATCGACATCACCCTCTCCGGTCTCATGGCTCTTGGGCAGCCCGATGCGGAAGACGCCGGCGACGAGAGTTCTGTGCCGGTCGATCCCGCCGCAGGCGGGGCTTCGATAGGCGCAGCGGAGCGATAGGCCATGGCGAGGACGAACATCAGCCGGATTCGCGAGGCAATGGCGGCGAGGGATCTCCATCCCCGGTCGAAGTGGGGCCAGAATTTTCTCAAGGAACGGGGCATCCTTGAACTCATCGTGCGCGAGGCGGAAGTGCGGGAGGGAGACCTGGTCGTCGAAATCGGTTCAGGCCCGGGCTGCCTCACCGAGGAACTCCATCGTCAGGGCGCCAAGGTGCTCGCCGTGGAAATCGATTCCGATCTGCACGAGGTGGCGCGCGAGCTTCTCGGAACGCCCCATGGTGTCTCCTGGATTCTGGCCGATGTCCTCTCCACAAAAAACAGCCTCAATCCTTCAGTCGTCGAACGCATTGCGGAGCAACGAGCCGAAACAGGAAGTGACGGCTTCAAACTCGTGGCCAACCTGCCCTACAACGTGGCCGTACCGGTTGTGGTCAACTTGCTCGAGTCGGGACTCGATTGGCGCACGATGGTCGTCATGGTTCAGGACGAGCTGGCAGACCGATTTTTGGCCGGGCCCAAAACTCCCGATTATGGCCTGGTTTCGGTCCTGACCGCGCTCCTCGCCCGGGGCGAGCGTGTGCGACGCGTCGCTCCTACGGCTTTCTGGCCGAGCCCCAAGGTCGGTTCAACGATCCTCAAGTTGACCCCAATCGGCTCAACATATTTTAATGAAATTACTTATGAATATTTCAAGGCGATCGCAAAGGGGGTTTTCTCACAACGCAGAAAAAAGTGGCTCAAATCGCTCTTGTCCCGTTCGGATGCCAGTGAGAAAAGTTTTTTTGAAAGAGAAATGGCTCAATTAGGATTTGATACCAATTTAAGAGCCGAAACTCTCTCGCCGGATGATATATTTAATATAGCCGTCGCGTTGAGCGGATTGGGCTATTCAACTGCTGAGGAGAATCATAGGGGACGCGCAGCATCATCGGCCAAGTCGAGACGGAGGGGCCGAAGGGGGTAGAAAAAACTTTAACTCCTTGAATTCACAGGAAAAACAGGTACACTTGTATGTTTTGTATCTTGCCCCAAATTTATGTTGCACAGGTTAACAACAGAGACGACTGCGCACCCTTTGGCGGGACGGAATGTCTTGTAACTCCTTATAGCAATAACGACTAGGGAGTCCAAAAGGGATGGATGAGGGCAGAGATCAGGTCAGGCGGATCAAGGACCTCCTCGATATCGTCGACGTGATCGGTTCGTATATCGAGTTGTCCAAGCGGGGCAACCGATATGTGGCACTCTGCCCATTCCACGCCGAGAAGGCGCCATCCTTTTCCGTTAATCGCGAGGAGCAGTTCTATCATTGTTTCGGCTGCAAAAAGTCTGGGGACCTCTTTGATTTTGTGATGGAAGTCGAGGGAATCGCTTTCCCCGAGGCTCTCAAGATTTTGGGAGAAAAATGTGGCATCGAGGTGGTGACCACAGGGGGCCGGGCGAAAACTGCCGGAAAGAGCTTCAAGACTCAGCTATTTAGAGTCCTGGAATCGGCGTGCAGTTATTTCGAACAGAATCTCGCCGCGAATCCCGGGACCGCCGCTCGGAGTTATCTGTCGAAGCGGCGCTTCCCGACCGAATTCTGCAAGGAATTCAGGCTCGGTTTTGCCCTCGATGGCTGGAGGGGCCTGCTCGAGACTCTGACTCGCAAGGGGGTTCGCCAAGGCGACCTCGAGAGAGCGGGCTTAGTGAGACAGAGCCGCTCCGGGAGAGTTCATGATCTCTTCCGGAACCGGTTGATGATACCGATCTTTGATATGCAGGGGAGGGTTGTTGGTTTTGGCGGACGCGTTCTCGACGGTTCGGAACCGAAATACATCAATTCTCCCGAAACGGAACTCTTTCAGAAGAACAGGCTGCTCTTCGGATTGAACCGCGCGCGCCAGGCGATCTCGCTCGCCCGAACGGTCGTGATTGTCGAGGGATATACGGATGTCCTCATGGCCCACTACCGCGAGGTGACCAATACGGTCGCCGCTCTCGGAACGGCTCTCTCCGTGGAACATGCCCGCCTTTTGCGGCGCATGGCCGACCGCGTTGTGCTCCTCTTCGATGGCGACAGCGCCGGTGCGGCCGCCGCGCAGAGGGGGATCGAGATTCTGCTCGCCAACGACCTCGACGTGACGGTGGTGCCTCTCGACAAGGGGAGCGATCCCTGTGATTTCTTCGAACGGCACAGCGCCGGCGACTTCAAGGAGAGGATCGCCGAAGAGGGGCAGGACTTTTTCGACTTCACCTTGAACGAGGTGGGAGCGCGTTTTGATCTCAAATCGCCGGGAGGACGCACCCAGGCGGCGCGCAAGCTTTTCAGTCTGGTGACCGCCGTGGGAGACCCGATCAAACAGGATCTCGTCTTGCACCGCATCGCCGAGCGGCTCGATATCAGAGAGAACCTGCTCAGAAGTGAATTCTTCAAGGGGCTGCGCGATCAGCCGCGTCCCCGCAGCGCGAGATCCACTCGCCGGACAGCGTCGGCGGAGTCGGGATCGCCGCCGCCGGAGGGCCAATCGAAAACGTGGTCGAAAGCCGAGGAGGAACTTCTGCTCGGCCTGCTGATGCGGCCGGCTCTGATCGACGAGTTCCGGGAGACACTGACCTCGGTCAGGCTCGCCGGTGTGGCCGAGGCGCGGATCCTCGAACTCCTCTTGGAGCAGGAAGGATGCCGAACCTTGGAGCCCAAGAACTTGCTCCTTGAATTGCGCAACGACGACCTCGCCCGCAGGAGAATGATTTCTCTTCTGGCCGAGGCGCGTTTGACGGAAGCGAAGAGCCTGGTGGCCGGCGCGCTCCGCTTCTTCGATACTCAGGCGGACGAAGACAGGTACCGCAGCCTGAAAGAGTTGAAAAAAGATGTGATCAAGAGCACGGACAGCTCCGACGCGAACGAGTCGCTGGCCGAACTGGACCGCCTGCTCAAAGAAAAGAATACAAATCGGCAGCGTGGGATTGTGGATTGAGCGGTCTGCCGGTTTGACGAAACCTATCGATTTCGTGAAACCTTTCGGTTTCGTGAAAAATTGAGAGTAATCGTTGGAGAGGCTTGCGATGGCAGCATCGAAACGAGGAAAAAAAACGGGTCCATGGAAAAACAAGAAGGCCGAAGACCTTCTCGAAAAAATGGATCCCCTCGTCAGAGCCATGGTGGAGAAGGGGAAGAAAAACGGCTACATCACCTACGAGGAGATGAACAGCATCTTCCCCGATGATGTGGACAATCTCGACGACCTCCTCATGTACTTTGACGAGGTGGGCATCGAGCTGATCGACGAAAGCGATCTCCCCGACAAGGGCGAGGCGCCGTCAACGGTCAAAAAGATTTACGACAAGGCGGAATCGACGGAAAAAATCGACGATCCCGTCCGCATGTACCTCACCCAGATGGGCGAGATTCCCCTTCTCACCCGTGAAGAAGAGATTGCCCTGGCCAAGCGGATCGAGGGCACGCGCCGCGTCTTTCGCAGGCTGATTCTGGGATCGGGTTTCGCGCTCAGGGAAGCGATCGAGATCCTCGATGACGTTCAGCATGGCAAGCTCGCCTTCGACCGGACACTCAAAGTGCCGACGAGCGGGCTCGAATCGGGCAAGGAAGAGATCGCCCGTCGACTGCGAACGAATCTCAAAACCCTCAAGCGCCTCCTTCTCAAGAGCAAGGAGGACTACAAGCGATACGTCAAGAATCAGTGCGCCGCGTCGGAGAAGCCGGGACTCCTCAAGACGACGATCCGCCGCCGGCGCAAGGGGGCGGTGCTCCTCGAGGAGTTGAATATTCAACTCAAGAAGATCAGACCGATGATCGACATGCTCCGGCGGCGCCATCACGAGATGCTCCGCGTCGAGAAAGAGATCGCAAACTACAACAAGCCGCGCAACTGCGCCGAGTTTCAAGAGCTCAAAAGGCGCTACGAGGTCCTTCTCGTCAAGGCGCTCGAGCCGCCTCAGCGACTGGGAAGGCGCATCGTCCAGATCGGCAAGCAGTTCCGCGAATACGAACTGGCCAAGAAAAAACTTTCCCAGGGCAACCTGCGCCTTGTCGTTTCCATCGCCAAGAAATATCGCAACCGCGGCCTCAGTTTCCTCGACCTGATTCAGGAGGGCAACACGGGCCTCATGAAGGCGGTGGAGAAGTACGAGCACCTTCGGGGCTACAAGTTCTCCACCTACGCCACGTGGTGGATTCGCCAGGCGATCACCCGATCGATCGCCGATCAGGCCCGGACGATCCGCATCCCCGTTCACATGATCGAGACGATGTCGAAGCTGCGCAATATCACCAAGGGGCTGATCCAGCAGCTCGGGCGGGAACCGACGATCGAGGAGATCTCCAAGGCGGCTCTCATCTCGGTGGACGAGGCGAAGAGGGTGATGAAGATTTCCAAGCACCCGATCTCGCTCGACCGGCCGATCGGCGAAGGCGACGACAGCTATTTCGGAGACTTCATCGAGGACGAAAGCGCCGAATCTCCAGTGAACGCCGCGGCTTACGAGATGCTCAAGGACAAGATTCACTCGGTGCTGCACACCCTCTCCTTCAGGGAAAGGGAGATCATCAAATTGCGCTATGGTATTGGTGACGGCTACACTTATACGCTCGAGGAAGTGGGCCGCATCTTCAAGGTGACCCGCGAAAGGGTGCGCCAGATCGAGGCCAAGGCCGTGCGCAAGCTCCAGCATCCTGTCCGCAGCCGACTTCTCGAGGGATTCCTCGAAAGTGTAGAATAACCACTCCCGATGTGCTATCCTTTCACCCTTTGTGACCGGGGCCCAAGCCCTCCGGCCGCGGAGGCGTCCCGTGACGGCCGAGCTCCGGGGCGCGAGAGAGGATATTTGCAGTAAAGTCAATCAATCGGGATGGGAGAGCATGCCATTGACCGAGTCGGTGAGACGAACCCTGAAAGATCTTCTTAAGCTCAAAGAGGTCGACCAGGATCTTCAGCGCATCAGGAATAGATGCACCGAGTGTCCCAGTCTGATCGAGAAACACAAGCGGGACTACGAGAGCGAGGGATACCTCGTCGAGGCGAAGACCAATGCGATCGCCGACCTCAAGGTCGAGATGCGCCAGAGGGAAGTCGACCTCAAGTCATGCGAGGAGCGGATCGCCAAGCTTTCGGCCCAGCTTCTCGAAGCGAGCACCAACCAGGAGTACGCTGCTTTTCAGGATCAGATCAAGAGGATCAACGAAGAAAAGGGAGAGTACGAGACGCAAATTCTCGAAACGATGGATCAGCTCGAGTCGATCGAAACCGAGCTCAGGGAAGCCAAGTCGGAACACGCGATCAGGGAGACGGAGTTCAACGAGCTCAAGTCGTCGCTCGAGTCGGACCTCACACAGTATCAGGCCGAGGCCGTCGAACTGGAGAAGAAGAGGACCGATCTGATCTACAACTTCGATCCCGAGGCGTTGAGGTCCTACGAGAGGGTCGTCGCCGCCTTGGGCAGCGACGGGATCGTGCCGATCGAAAGCCGCAACTGCAGCGGCTGTTACATGGCGATCACCAGCAACGATTATGTGAAGATCTGTGCCATGAAAGAAATCGTCCTCTGCAAGTCGTGCCAGCGGATTCTCTACAGCCCCGAATTCCTCGACAGAGAGACTAGCGACTCCTGAACCGGCCTGCGTCGATCGGAGCCGATCCGAATCGGACCGATCGCCCTGCCCGACGCCATCTGCCGAGCACCCGCAATTCACCCCAAGAAATCACCCTGATTGAATTCCTTTTCCCTCATCGAAGTGGCGATTCTCGTCGCCACCTCGCCCGCGCCCGCTTTCCAGAGAGGGGAGAGAAGCTTGCCCTTGCCGGCGCTGCCGCAGAGGCGCATCACCACCTGGTCGGGCCGGAGCCTCCTCAAAAAATCGACGGCCAGCGGAAGGTACTCGTCGAGCGAAAGGGTGCTGATTTCGCCCCTCTCGAAGAGCGCGGCCATCTGTGAGTCTTTTGTAACGTAGAGATGGTGCAGCTTCACTCCCTGCAGCGGCGACGACGCGACGAGTTCGGCCGTACGCTTCATCTCGTCCGGCCCTTCGCCCGGCAGGCCGAGAATGACATGGGCGGCGGTCTTGATCCCTCGCGCCGCGGCCCGCTCCACGGCATCGATGAAGCAGGCCACGTCATGGCCTCTGTTGAGGCGATCGAGGGTTGCGTCGCACGCCGACTGGAGGCCGATCTCGATCCACACGTCGAGGTCGGATCCTTCGCCGCCACCGGGCGCGAAGGAGGCGAGCAGGTCGAGGACCTCATCGGGGACCGCATCGGGGCGGGTCGACACGCTGAGGCCCACAACGCCGTCGAAATCACAGGCTTCCCTGTAGACCGAGCGGAGTCTGTCGACCGGTGCCAGTGTGTTGGTGAAGGCTTGAAAATAGGCGATATAGCGCCGCACCCCGCTCCGGCCGAGCCGGTCGATGGCGCGTTCGATCTGTTCTGACACCGTGCGCCCCTCATCGAACGCACCGGTACCCGAACCCCGCGCGTCGCAGAAGAGGCAGCCCCCGCCGCCTCGCCTGACGGCGCGATGAGGGTCTCGCCTGACGGCGCGATGAGGGCAGTCGAATCCCGCGTCGAGCGAGAGGCGGTGAACCTTCTCGCCGAAGAGTCTCTTCAGGTACGCGTTGTGGGAAAGGTAAGGCGCATCCATGGCTTCCAATTGAAAAATAGGATCCGTCGTTCTATAACGTCATGAGGACAGACTCTCTCAAAGGCATCTTAAGGGCGAGCGGAGATCGAAGATAGCCTCCGATTGATTTTTGGGAACCTCACTTGAAAGTACACAACGTCACACTGGGAACGGCGGGACACATCGACCACGGCAAGTCAGAGCTGATCATGCGGCTCACAGGTGTCCATCCCGACCGGCTCAAGGAGGAAAAAGAACGGGGTATGACCATCGACCTCGGCTACTCATTCTACGAGACGGCGGCGGGACTGACGGTGGGGATTGTCGATGTCCCCGGCCACGAACGGTTTATCAAGAACATGGTAGCCGGCGCCACGGGTATGAGTCTCGTCATTCTTGTTGTGGCCGCCGACGACGGTGTCATGCCCCAGACACGCGAACACCTCAACATCATGACCGTACTCGGCCTCAAGAGCGGACTCGTGGCGCTGACCAAAACCGATCTCGTTGACGAAGAACTGGTCGATCTGGCCGCCGAGGACGTGAAGGATCTGGTGGCCGGCACCTTTCTCGACCGAACACCGATCGTTCCGGTCTCGTCGGTGACCGGCGCCGGATTCGACGCCCTCCGCACGGCGCTCGATGAGGCGATCGAAGGCGTCGTGCCGATCTCACCGTCGGGTGCCTTTAGGATGCCCATTCAGCGCGTTTTCTCGGCCAAAGGATTCGGCACGGTGGTCACCGGCGTTCCCGTGAGCGGCAGCCTCAAGGTGGGCGATCCGGTGGAGGTCTTCCCAAACCAGATTTCCGGAAAGATCCGCGGCATCCAGGCCTATGATGAGGCTCTCCAAGAGAGTCGAGCCGGCCACCGCAGCGCACTCAACCTCTCCGATGTCGACTACCGCACTCTGAAACGGGGACACGTGGTGGCCGCGCCGGGAAAGTTCAGAACAACCACCCTGATCGAGGCGGAATTCTATTTTCTCGAAAACGCGGGATTTCAGATCAAAAACATGACGAGCGTGCGCGTCCACACGGGGACGGCAGAGGTCATGGCGAAAATCGTCCCCCTCGAAAAGCCGCGCCTCGATCCGGGCGATTCGAGCCTCATTCAACTGAGGCTCGACGAGCCGGTGCTCGCCGTGCCGGGCGATCCCTTCATCTTGCGCCTTCATTCCCCGCTGATCACCATCGGCGGGGGGCGGATCGTGGGACTCTCGTCGATGAAGCTCAAACGTTTCAAGGATCATGTGGTGAACCGCGTGGCCGCAAAGCGCGACTGCCTCGACGACCTCCAGGCCCAGATCGTCATCGAGGCGGAGAACCGGAAAGAGATCTTCTTTACGGTGAACGAGCTCGCTCTGTCGATCAACGTCGATCTGGACGAGGTCAAGGGGGCGCTCGGAGGACTTCTCGAAGGTGGGAAGATCATCGAGGTGCGCAAGGGTCGCATGATCCACAAGGCGGTCTTCGAGCGGCTCACCGGGCGGATTGCCGAGATTCTCGACGAACAGCACCGGTCCGATCCCCTGGAGCCCTACGTCGATCAGAAGCTCATCCTTCAGACGATGCGCCTCGAGCCTCAGAACCTGGCGGGCTTGCTCAAGATCATGGAATCTCGAGGGATCGTGGAGACCGCCAAGGGAGGCCGGGCGCGGCGCCACGGTTTCGTGCCCACACCGTCAGAGGAACAGAAAAAACTGATCGAGCGGATTGAGAAGGATCTCACCGATTGGGGAGCCACCCCGCCCCCGGCGGCCGAAATCATCTCCCGCGGCGATGCCCCGCCCGCCGAGGTGGAGGCGGTCGTCAACTTTCTCGTCGGATCGGGACGCACCATCAGGGTGGGCGCTTACGTCTTTCACTCGACCGTCATCGACGCGATCGGGGCGGCAATCGTCGAAGACGCCCGCGATCAGGGAGAGGTGCGGATCCCCGTCCTCCGCGACAGATTCAAAACATCGCGAAAGTGGATCATCCCGCTGATGGAGTACTTCGACGGCATCGGTCTGACCTATCGCGAGGGGGACCGGAGGTTTCTCAAGAAGTCCGGTCAATAGTGGGTGATCCGCCGGGGACGGCGGCGGGGCGTCCTTTCAGCCGGTCGACAGGTCGTTGAGAAGCGATTCGAGAATTGGCACAACACCATTCAGGTCGTTGATGCGTCCTTCGGCGTAGGACTTTCCCTGCTCCAGGTCTTGCCAGATCCACTTGAGCGTTTCGTCTGCGAATTTGAGGGAGCGCATGGCGTTCTCCAGCACCTTGCCCATCCTCTCCTCCGTGGCGCCGTCCGGGGGACGTCCCGCCGACGACCTCTCCTGCGCGCGGCGCTGGATGGCGGCCATGAGCTCGGTGATCCGTGCCCGGACCGTTCGCTGTTCTTTGACGAACCAGTCGATCAGGATGACGCGGGAATGAAAAACAGTGACCTCGTTGACGAGCGACGTGACCTCCTCGCCGATCCGTTTGAGATTGCGGTCCGTGTCGGCGCGGCTCGCGTCGCTCAAGGTCTCGATGCTATGCCGCGCGGCGTTCAGAATCCGCTCCGCCTTGTCGACACGGGATCTGAGCCGGTGGTGCTGCTTGTCGAGCCTGTCCGTGGTCTTCTCATTTCTGAGCCGCGTGAGAGGCTCGAGGGCTTCCTCGAGAGTTTTTTGTATCGACGTGATCGATTTGACGAGGCGTTCGTGGCGGCGTTCGAGATCGGCGTTCGTCTCTCGAAAAGTCATGTAGATCAGAGTTGCCACGACGATCACGATTGCCGCGAGAATATAAAATCCTTTCATGATCTGTTCTCCACCGACTGACGACACCAGTTGTGGCGTGCGCTTCTCACCGTATAGTCGATCTCTTCTCCCTCGGTAACCACCGCTCCGGGCAGGAGGATTGACCGCTCGATCCTGCTGCCGCCGCCGAGCCGGCAGCCGTCGCCCACAACAACGCCCGGGCCGACAACCACCCCATCGTCGATCGTCACGTGGGAGCCGACGAGGACCGGCTCGACAATGTCGGCTCTCCCGGCGGCCGCAGCGGGAGGCGCCGCCCCGCGTGCCTCGAGGTCGAGCAGCGCCAGATTGGCGGCGAGCAGAAGGTCCGGCCTGCCGCTCTCGGCCCAGAATCCCTCATGGACATAGGCGCCGATCGGCACACCGTCTCTGAGCAGGGGAACGAGGAAATCGCGAACGAGACAGCCGCCCGGTCCGGGCAGGTGGCCGATGAGCGCCTTGTCGACGATGTAGGCGCTGGCGTTCACAATGAGGCGGCCTTCCCTGCGGTCGAGGAGGCCGGCAATATCGGTGACGCGGCCGTCGTCGGTCACCCACAATCCTCCGTAGGTTTCCACATCGCCCTCTGTGGCCACGGCGATGGTCGCGCCCGCTCCCGACGACCGATGAGCGGCCACGAAGGCCGCGGGATCGATATCGAAAGCGACGTCGCCGGCGACGATCAGGAGGCTCCCCTCGGGAAGGTGGCGCGCCGCGTTGCGCGCGCCGCCGCCCGTACCGAGGATGCTCCGCTCCTCGATCACGGTCAGATCCATCCCCCAGCCTTTCGCTTTTTTCACATGGTCGTCGATCATGGGGGCCAGGTGATGGGCGTTGACCACGGCGTGGTCGATCCCGCACTCCCTGACAAAGAGGGCGCTCCTGTCGAGAAAGGTGGCACCACCCGCCGGAAAGAGCGGCTTGGGCCGTTCCCTCGTGAAGGGATCGAGGCGCGATCCCAGGCCGGCGGCCATGATGAAACCGTTCACGAGAGGTCTCCCATCTTGCGCTCGAGCAGGTCGACGAGGGGGGCGAAGAGCGGTGCCCCGGAGAGTGGGTTCGATCGGATGTGGGAGAGGGTCGTGGGAACGCTCGCGAGAAAATGGCCGACTCCTCTCACGAGCCCCTGGAAGGCGAAGGTGCCGAGCGCCTTGACATTGCGCTGCAGAGCGACGATGTGGAACTGTTCGCGCGCCTCGTCGTCGCTGTGGGGAATCGCCACGCGCGCGTCGCGCGCCGCCGCCATGTAGTCGGTTAGAAGCGCGTCGGCCAGCTCGCCGCGCAGGGCGGTGTACGAATCACGGAGCAAGGAGGCGACGTCGTAGAAGGGAGACGCCATGAGTGCGTCCTGGTAGTCGATGAGAACGATTTTTTCGCCCCTCACCATGATGTTCCGGCTGTGGAAATCCCTGTGGTTCAATACGCGATCGAGGGCCGACACCCGCTCGACGATCGACGCGAAGGCCGCCTCGAGCGCGTCCGACTCGGCGCGCGAAAGACGCCCCGCCCTTTCCAGGCCGTGGCGGCGCGCGAAATCGAGTTCGAAGGCGAGCCGTTCTTTTCCGAGGCGGCGGCTGAAAAGATGGGGAAAGGCGAGTTCGAGTCCGGGGCGCGGTGTCTGAATGCGGATCACGTTTTCGAGAGCGAGACCGTAGAGGTCGCGGGGAAAAAGGGGCGATCTGGCGGCGTCGGCCAGAAGCGTGTCTCCCAGGTCCTCGAGGATGAGCACGCCCTCGGAGCGCCTCGAATGGATCAGCCGCGGAACGGGGCAACCGAGGGATTGAAAAAGCCGCGACGCGGCAAGAAAGGTCTCGGCGCTGCGGCGGGCCGAGCTCCGGTCGAAGACCATCATGATCAGCGATGGCCCGCCGCTGCCCGGCCGCGGCCTGAGGCGGAAGTACTTGCGCCGCGACGCGTCGCCCGTCAGCGGAATCCGCGCGTACCCTTCGAGGGGAAAGTCTTGCGTTCCTTCGCGTTCGGTCATAACCGGATCCCTCCATCTTTGAATCGATCGCGCACCGGACCGCTGATCCGGTCGAGTACGGAAGCGAGATATTCGCGGGGCCGCAGGCGGCCGCGCGACAGATCCCTCAGCTCGAGGGAAAAGGTCGCCTCCCCCGCAGCGGCGTCGAGGCGCTTCAGTACGGCGCCCCAGTCGATCGTTCCCTCTCCGGGCGGCAGGTGTTCGTCTTTGACGCCGCCATTGTCGTGGACGTGAAAATGACGGGTCCGGCCGAGGATCCGGTCGAAGAGCGCGCGTTGCGCCGCGTCATCCTTCGCCATGCCGCACGCCCTGTCGGGCGCGCAGTGGATGTGCAGATGGCCGAGGTCGATGCAGAAGCCGAGACGGCCGGCGGGAGATGCGTCGCACACGGCCTCGAGCTCTTCGAACGACTCGGCCACATGGGGTGTGTTCTCGAGCAGGAGTTGTCCCGTGAAACTTTTCACCTCACCGAGAAGTCGATTCAGGCTGTCCACGAAGAGCCCCGCGTCGGCCGTGGCCGCGTCGTGATGGCCCATGTGGACCACGAGGTCGGCCGATCCGAAGGCCGCCGCCAGGGAGAGCAGATCTTTCGTCGATGCCAGGGCTCTCGCGCGGCGGTCGGGATCCCGGTCGCCGAGAGCATAAGTCTTTCCGGCGATCAGCTCCTCGAGCGACATGTAGAAGGGCGCGTGAAAGGCGGCGATCTTCATGCCCTTTTCGTCGACGGCGCGGACGACGCGCTCCGTGCTCCGGAGATCGTGAAGGGGGAGGTGCTGGGGCGCGGCGAAGAGTTCGATCGACCGGAATCCCGCATCGGCCACAGCCGAGAGGATCTCCTCGTCGAGAGCCGAGAGGGCAAAGAGATGAGACGACAGTGTTGGTACAAGAATCATAGGCGCTATTATTCGGTGATTGGCCCGCCATCGCAGAAGATGTTTGCCACGGCAGGATTGTAATAAAAAGCCTGCCCGCGATGAAGCGAAAGCCGCCGATATGTTATGATCTTTCACTGTTTGACGAACACATCAATCGGAGACTCTCCAGCAGATGGGTGATCCAAAATCTCTCTCAAGTGACTATCGAGCCGCTCGGTACCGATGGTCCGATCTCACCGTCTTTGCGACCGTCGCGCTATTTCTGTTTTTCGGCGGTCTTCTTTCCGCGGCCGAACCTCCCCCTCTGTCGACCGCCCAGGAGGGCGACGATGAACTGGTAATGGAATTCAAGCGCTTCTACAGCAAGGACAGATCGGTGCGGGAACGGATCGAGGCGATCCTCGTTCTCGACGGTGTGAACACGCTGGAGGCGACCAAGGTTCTCAGCGAGGTTTTCGACGACGACGATTTCAAAGTCAGGCAGGCGGCGATCGACACGATCGGATCTTACGATGGTCTCGGTTCGTCACAATTTCTCATCGAGACCTTTCTGACCAACAAGCGCGAAAAGAATGTGCAGCGCAAGGCGTGCGCCGCCGAGGCACTGGGCATGATGGGCGCCGTCGCCGCCGTCGGGCCGCTGGCGGAGGCCTTCAAGAAAACGAAGGACTGGGACCTCAAGCGCGCCATCGCAACCGCTCTTGGCAGCATCAAGGCCGAGGAGGGCATACCGGTCCTTCTGGGGCTTCTCGAGGACAAGGATCCCACGCTGCGGATCACCGCCATCGACGCGCTGGGGGAGATCAGGCTACCGGAACTTTATCAGGACAAGATTTTTCACGCCATGGCCAACGATTCCAACTGGCAGGTCCGCGCGGCGGCGATCGGATCGGCCCGGCTCCTGCGCACCCTCGAGTGCATCCAGCCGTTGATCGACCGTCTTCGCGAGGAGGAAGGGCGGCTGCGCGGCGACGCCTATCTCGTCCTCAAGGACCTGACCTTCAATACCTACTCCGATGATGCCGAACAGTGGCAGAAGTTCTGGGACCGCGCCAAGGGCAACTACGAGCTGCCCGACTACGACAAGGTGATGGCGGAAAGGAAAAAACGTGCCACCGAGGGGACGCGTTACAGCGACGCGAACGCCCAGTTTGTGGGTATTCCGACCAAATCGAAGCGGATCATCTTCGTCATCGACATCTCGGGATCGATGGAGACCCAGGTCGTGGAGATCGACCGGTTCCGCGCCGACGGCAAGGACTATGCGTCCTTTCAGCGCCTCGAGATCGTCAAGACCGAGTTGATCAATACGATCGAAAACCTCGGCGCCAACGTGGAATTCAACATTCTCGCCTTCGCCACCGATCTCAAGTGGTGGAAGAAGAGGCTCGTGGGATCGAACATCCTCAACCGGAACTCGGCGAAGAAGTTCGTCAAGGGCCTCAAACCGCTCGGCGGGGCGCTCGCCGGATTCCGCTCGCGAGCCGGCATCAGCCAGTCGGCGCTCGAGCAGGGCAAGACCAACACCTTCGGCGCTCTCATGGCCGCCCTCGGTGTGCCCGAAGACTCATCGAGCAGAACTTATGACCGGAACCTCAAATCGGATGTGGATACGATCTATTTTCTCTCCGACGGAGCTCCCACGGTGGGCAAGGTGATCGACCAGGACGAGATTCTCGCCGAGGTCAAGAGGGTCAACAAGGTGCGCAAGATCGTCCTTCATACCATCGCGATCGGCGATTTTCGCAAGACGCTCATGAAGGCTCTCGCCAAGGGCAATAACGGCGTCTACGTCGATCTGGGGAAATAGTCCGCCCGTCCTCGGGCAATAGCCCGTCCACCCCCGGGCGGTCTCTCAACCGCCGTTTTTCAGCACATATCTCACATGGCGTATCGCGGCGATGATGTTGCGCGTGTCGCGCGTCTCGATCGCGCCGGCGTGAACGAGGCGGCGGAGCGTGTCGCGTATCGGTTTCTCGCGCGCCGCGGTGAGGTACCCCGTCTCGGTGAGCAGGGCGGCCGCCGCCTCTTCGATGCGCAGCTTGTCGTCGGCGCTGGAGAATTCGCGCCTGTCGGCCACCTCGTCCAGAGCCGGTGCCGCGGCGGAGTAAAAGGCGTGGCACAGGAGCAGGACCGCCTGGGAAAGGTTGAGCGACAGGCAGTCGGGATGGGTCGGAATGCCGACGAGGTGCTGGCAGAGAGAGAGATCTTCATTGGAGAGACCATGGTCCTCGGGCCCGAAGACGAGAGCACTCCGTGTGTGCCGATCCCTCTTCGTGTAGATCTTCCACGCCTCGGCCGGCACGAGACGCTGACTCTTGAACCGGGTGCGCGCCGTGACGCCAAAAACGCGGTGCCGATCGGCGATCGCTTCTTCGAGTGTGGCCGCCGTTCGTGCGCGGTCGAGAATGTCGTGGGAATGGGGGGCCATGTCGTAGGTCTCGCGGCAGCGGAAATCGGGGGGCGCCACGAGCACGAGATCGCTGAATCCTGTGTTCTTCATGGCGCGCGCCGCCGAGCCGATGTTTCTCTTGCCGGCCGGACGGACAAGGATGACGGCGATGTCGTCGAACCGTCGCGAAGGGGCCTTCATGGTGACTCTCTCCAATAGCGGACGTTTTCGCTCAAGGAGCGGACGATTTCGCTCAAGGAGCGGACGATTTCGCTCAAGGAGCGGACGATTTCGCTCAGCGAGCGACTGGCCTCGAGGGCGATGGGCCATCATAGGACATCGACCCTTCGCACGGTAGCCAAACCCGGGGCCTCGCCCGCCTTGACAGAAAATCTGGCGTGTGTAGAGTAGTCTCATGCGAGAAATTCTCTTTTCCCGAGGCAGTCATTCGCGGAGGCACACCATGGAGAGGCCGGTCCTTCGGTCGGGGCTGGCGGCCCTGATCTTTCTTGCGTTCCTTTTCTCGGCCGCTCTGCCGGCTCTTGGCGACGAGACCCTCGATGTGTCTAAAGGCAATCAGGACGGCCAGGACTCCTATGGCGGAAGGGGATACGCCGTCCGCTACGCCCTGCCGCGCTCGGCGCCCAACTGGTGGGCGATCAGCGTGAACATTCACGGTGAGGCCTACGGCAGCGGCGTGGGGATCAGCGATTTCTTCACCATCTCCTTCATGGACATGGCGGGCAAGGTCTACGCCCGATCCGAACACCCGATCACGCTCTTCGACTCGCAGCCCGAATGGAAGACGGTGCGCATCACTCCGACCGAGCTCCCCGCCGAGTTCTGGGTGGTGGTCGACTTCAAGGCCAACGAGCAGAAGGGTGTTTTCATCGGCAACGCCAACACGGGCGGCGCGCAGTCGAGGCGGGCCGACGAGAACTGCAAGCTCTCTCCCATCACCGAAGAAGACGGCAGCACGCGCCCCGTCGACTGGTGCATCTCCGTGCGGATCCGCGACAAGTACAAGGGGAAGATGGTGCGCTACGATCCCGACGCGCCGCCTCTCAACAAGATCGAAGTCGAGACGACGGGCGACGAGGAGAAGACGCAGGAGACGGATCACTTCAAGTTCGTCTACTCCAAGCTCGATGACGTGTGGGGCGTCTCGGTCACCAAGCTCCTCGAGACCGCCCGCCAGGGGCTGGGCGAACGTTTCGGACTCGGCTTTCCCGACACGGTCACCGTCACGGCCGGCATGGACAGCTCGAGGCCCACAGCCGTGGCGGCGGGCGACGGGGCGCTTCTCGACTGGAACGTGAAAGCCCGCAACGAGCTTCTCCCCCTCCACCGGGGGGGCTGCTACATGCACATCCTCTCTTTTTGCCGCGAGCTCGCGCGCATCGGCTTGCGGCACACCCTCGCCGACTGCCGCCTCATGCCCGACGGAATGGAAGAGGGGATCGCCGCCTACCTGGGCGGGGAGAACGTCCGCTACGTCGACACGCGGTGCGGCCAGAAACTCTGGCCCATTCAGTTCACCTATCTCAGGCAGGAAGGTCCGGGCCAGATCAAGGAATGGGTCGACGGGACGCCCGAAGGAACGGCGCAGCGCTACACGGCCGTCTTTTTGACCCTCGACGGCCTGATCAACAGGGAGCGCCATAGCGCGGCGCTGAAATCCCTCTTCGAAAAAGGTCTCTCCGTGCGGGATTTCATGAAGGCGCTGAGCGGCGCGATGGCCGCCATCGACGGCGTCGCCCTGCCCGACGGTCTCTTTCCCGAGGAGTTCACCGAGCCGGCCTTCGTCTGGCTTTTCGACAAACCCGACTTCGAGCGGCCCGCCACCTACAAGGGGCTGCGGGGAAAGCGGTTCAAGAGCGGCGTGCTCCTCTCTTATGATGACAACAAGAGCGACTCGATGGTCCCCCTCGAAGAGGGATTCACCTTCATGTGCCACACGCCGCCCGGAAGGTGGTCGCTGAGTTCGCTGCGCCTCTACGGAAAACGCACCGAGGACGCCGACGGCGAGCCGGCCGGCACGGGGGGGACGCTGCGATTCGATTTTCTCAAGACCGACCTGTCGCCCCTCGGTGCGGTGGAAATCCCCCTCGACACGATCAAGGCGGGTAAGGCAGGTTGGAAGATTCACAACTGTCGGGGCGACTTTCCCCTCACCGGCCCCTTCCTGATCCACGTGACCATGGATGAGCCGAGCGTGGGCGCCTTCGAGATCGGCTGCGACACGAGCGGCGGTGGGGGGCACTGCTTCCGCCTCGTTCCCGGCTCCCATGCCGATGGCGAGACCGGCCACGATTGGATGGTGCGTCTCGTTCTCGACAGTGAGAAGGAGCTCGACCGCAAAGAGCTCGACCGTCTGCTCCGCGACTTTCGAAAGACACTTTCCGACTGACGATCGGCCATCTTGCCGATCGGGCTGAGGCGAAAAGACTGGTGGTGAAGTGAATCAATCCGTTGCCCATGGCGGCGATCCCGGCGTCGACCGCCTTCTGCCCGTCACGTCGTGGGCGCTCTACGATTTTGCCAACACGATCTTTTATGCCGTCGTGGTGACCCTCTGCCTGCCGCCCCATATTCTGGGGATGACGGGCAAGCACACCTTCATCAACTGGGGATTCGTTCCCGCCATGCTCGCCGCCGCGTTCGTCGCCCCCTGGCTGGGCGGTTTCGTGGGACATCGGGGCCTCTCGAAGAAGGCCGTCCTCCTTCTCACCCTTCTCTGTGCCGCATCGACGGCGTGTCTTGCCGCCGTTCGCAGCCCCTGGGCGCTGGTCGGCGTCTTCGCAGCCGCTCAGGTCTTTTATCAGCTCGCCCTCGTTCCCTACAATAATCTGCTTCCCGCAGTCGCCTCGCCAGGCAAGATGGGCCGCGTTTCGGGCCTTGGCGTGGGGCTCGGCTACGTGGGCGTGATCGTGAGTATCTGGTTCGTAAAGAAGTTAATGGATGTCTTCCCCGGTTACTCGACGGCCTATCTCGCCGCGGCGGTGCTTTTTGCTCTTTTTACCATCCCCTTCTGGTGCTTCGTTCCTGAAAAACCTCTCGATCGGAAGACCGCCCCGCCCCGGCTGCGCGACTCCCTGTCGCTCCTCAAGAACGCCACGCGCGTCCGATTCGTGATCGGCAATTTTCTCTGCGCCGATGCGCTCAACGCGATCTTCATATTCATGGTGCCCTTTCTGTCCAAGGGGCTCGGCTACGATAACGAGACGATCATCGACACTTTGATCTTCCTGAACTTGGCTGCCTTTCCGGGCGGACTCCTCTGCGGCGTGCTGGCCGATCTCTTCACGCCGCGGCGGACGATGATCGTCTCCGCCATTCTCCTGGGGAGCGCCATCGGAATCGCCCAGTTCTCGGGCCTCGAAGCGATCACCTTCTGGTCGATCGTGCTTCTCGGCGGTCCCGGTGTGGCCGGCCTCTGGGTGGCGGGACGGAAGTGGGTGGTTCAGCTCGCGCCCGAGGGCGAAACGGGCAGCCTCTTCGGTGTCTACGGCCTGACCAACAAGCTCTCCCTGGTGAACTTCATTTTTTTCTCGCTCCTTGCAGATCTGACGGGGGGATACACCTGGTCGGTGATCGTGCTCCTCGCCTCGCTGGCACTGGGTGTCGCCTTTCTCTGGAGCGCGCGCGGTCCGGTGCAGCGGAGCGCAGTGGTCTCCGAAAATTGAGACGCCTTTTTCCTCACCCGTCCTTCTTTTTGTACTTCTCCACGAGCTTGAGGAAATCCTGGGAAAAGGGATCGAGGTCGCTGTGGGGGGCGCTCTTTTTTTCGGAGCTGTCTCGGATCTTCTCTTCGTCGGACCACGACGCGTCGACCACGTCGGCTTCGAGCGTGCCATCCGAACCTGGAGGAGCGGTTCCGCCCGACCTTCCGTCCGGCCCCGCCGCCCAGGGGGCGCCCGCAAAGGGCCCGTATCCGCGCTTGGCGGCGCGGATGAACTCACGGGTGCGCGCGGCGCGCAGTTCGGACGATCCGGCCCAGAGGATGAAGAGACAGATCAGGGACGGCCCGGAGAGGAGCATGCCGTTCCAGGCGAGGGTGATGATTCCCGCGAGGGCGAGGTATTTGCCGATTCTCACGGCCAGGGCGGTTGCATTGAGATATGGCATCCGTCTGGCCATGAGTGCCCGCAGTATGCGGCCGCCGTCGAGTGGAAAGGCGGGCAGGAGATTGACCGTTCCCAGGGCGGCATTGATGGCGAGGACGATGACGGTCACGTCGAGGGGGAACCCGCTTCCCGTAAAAATCAGGACGAGCCCTTTTTGAATCTCGTCGAGCCGTTCGGGACCACCGAGTAAGAACTCGGGAATCACCACGAGGAGGATGATGGCGAAGTTGACGGCCGGTCCGGCCATCGCCACGCGCAACTCCACGCCTGATTCCTCGGGGATCTCGGCGAGGCGCGCCATCCCGCCCAGGGGCCAGAGCGTGATATCGATCACCCTGATTCCGAGCGCCTTGGCGGCGAGGGAGTGGCCGAGTTCGTGAAGAACGACAAAAAGAAAGAGGAGAAGCAGAAGGCCCAGGTTGATCGCCCCCACGGTCCAGCTCTTCGCGATCCACGCCGTTCTCAGGGAGAAGAAGAGGATCATGGCCACGAAGATGATATGGACCTTGATGTCGATGCCGAAGACCTTGCAGATCCTGTACGACCAGGCGAGGCGATAGGGGAGGGGAAATGCGGGCAATGATGCCTCCTTGACGCGGGGCGGTTGGGGTCTCTGCCGAGACCCGAATTCTATTTGTCGCCGCTCTGAGACGGGCGCACGTGGATTTCGACTTTTTCCGTCTGCGCTTCTCGAACGTGGATGACCAGATCCGATCGGGATCCGAGGTCGGACCAGGAGCTGTTCTCCAGATAAACAATGTAGCTGCCGGCCGCAAGAGCATTCATGCGAAAGAAACCGTTGTTGTCGGTAATCGCCGACTTACAGAGGCCGTTCTCCTGGTTCATGGCCACCACGCGGACGCCCTTGGCGGGCCGTCCGCTCTGCTCGAACGCCGTGCCGATCAGCCTGGCGCCGGCGGTGACCGTGATTGTTCCGCAGTCGAAGACCTTTGCCTTTTCTACGACAACTTGGCGCAGGAGTTTGCCCGCCATCCCGGCGCCGGTGATTTCGAGCGAGTACTCGCCCGGCAGCACGTCGCCGAGAAAAAAGAACCCCTTCTCGTCCGACGCCGCGACCTTGTTCTGTTCGGCAGGCGCTCCGGTCCGGAGACCGAGAAGGAGACCGGGCTGGTGGTCCTTGTGCATGAGGCGGATCTCGAAATCCTCTGCGGGACGTCCCTTGCCGTCGCTCAGGCGGCCCTTGATCGCTCCGCCGTGAACGAGGTCGATGGTGACGTTTTTTGTCGTTTTCCCCGTGGCGACGGTAATCTCCGCTGATCTGGACCAGGCGAAACCATCGACTTTGGCGACAAAAACGTACGTTCCGGGCAGAAGGTTCGTGAACCGGAATCGGCCCTGTCGTCCGATCTCGACGGCGCCGGGCGTTTCGGGATGCGACTGGGACCAGCGCGGCTGGAAGCTGGCGACCGCCACGGAACCTTCTCCCTTGGAGGCGTTGTCAGGCGTCACCCGTCCCTCGACGGCGCCCCGCGCATCGAGTTCGACCAGAACAGACTCTTCGCTGCCCGGGACGAACACCGCGGGCGATTTCAGAAAGTGTCCGCGCGACGAGGCGGTGATCATGCAGCGCGTTGGCGGAAGGCCGTCGATCGAAAAGGCACCCCTGGCGTCGGCGACGACTTCCCTCGAGAAACGGCCCGCCTGCGCCTGGCCCAGGGTTGTCAAGACCACCGCCGCACGAGGCAGCGCCTTGCCCTCTCCTGTCTGCACCCGGCCGCGAACCGAATGAATTCCCTTTTCCATTTCGAGGTCGAGGCGCGCTTCCTTGTCGGCGCTTCCCAGAAAGCCGAGAAGCAGCGAGCGCGAGGCGGGGACATATCCGTCGATCTCGGCCGTGACGTCGTACTGGTAGGGACCGAGGTGGGCGATGGCGTAGCGGCCTTCTCTGTCGCTGACCGTTTCCGCTCCGCACTCGTCGGTGGCGAGGCCGGCATCGAGATCGTCGCGATTGGAGGCGGTGACGCGCGCTCCGGCGATCGGTCGGCCCTCGCTGTCGGACACCGTCCCTGAGAGGGTGATGCCGTCGTGGAGGACGATGTCGGCGAGTGCGACGATCTCTCCCGCCTCGATCGGCGGGCAGGCCAACTCGGAGAGAGCCCGGTGGTTCGAGCGGCACCTGATCTTGTACGCATGTCCCACGGGAACCCGCTCGAGGGTGAATTCTCCCTGCCGGTTGGTTGTCGTACGCAGACCGGTGAACCGCGACTGCGCCACGAACATCCCCGATTCCGACTCGAAGAGGAGCACCGAGGCGTCGGGAACGGCGATGTTCGAGTCGGTGATCACCCGGCCCCGGAAGGCGCCCTTGGGCGCGTCGGCGCCGAAGGTCTCGATCTTGATCCGTTCCGTCCGATCGGGCTGCGACGATTCCGGGCTCCGATCGCCGTCGATCGCATCGAGCCGAACACCGTCGGTCCCGTCGCCGCCCCGGTCGGGTTGAAGGGCCGCGATCGGCTCATCGACGGTCACCTTGTCGTCTCCGTCGCGACTCAAGAGAAAGACGACGCCGCCGATCAGCGCGGCAGCGGCCACCAGCATGAGGAGGATGGGAGTTTTTTCGGTCATCGCGTATTTCCTGAATTCCGCCTTTTTGGGGCTCGAGCAACAGGGTCTCTGAAACCGGAACGCCCAGCATATTAAATAAAATATGTTAAATGGACGATAAATGGGAAGGAAAAGTTGAAGGGCTTTTGACGTGAGGGAAAAGGGGACATGAATCTCACTATCACCACCGCCTTCGAGCGCGCCCGTCGGGCGGCCATCAGAGAGCTGCCCGTTTTTTCGCGCACAGTGCTTGTCTTCGTTCTCGCCGCGTGGGCGGCATCGGCCGAGCCGGGCAACGAAAACGGCCCGCCTCACACGGAAGGGGTCAGCGCGTCCGTTCGAGTCGACGCGCCCGAGGGCGGCGATCGGCCCGAGACGGTCGATCCCGAAGAGGCTTTCATGAAAGGATCGCTCCTCTTTTACGAGGACAAGTTCGCCGAGTGCGCCACGATGATGGATCGTGTTCTGCGGTCCGATCCCGATTTCATCGAAGCCTACCTCGTCAAGGGCATGGCGTTCATGATGCAGGGCGCTCTGCGCGAGGCGTCTGTCGAGTTCACGACCTACTGCGAAACCGACCCGCTCAAGCCCGAGGGCTACAATATCGTGGGAAAGCTCCTCTTCGATTATGACCACTACGGCGAATCGGAGAAGTTTTTCCGCAAGGCGATCGAGATCTCCCCGAAAGATCCCGGTCTCTACAACAACCTCGGCTCCGTGCTCGTGAGGAACAACAGGCTCGACCAGGCTCGCGAGGCCTTCGAGAAAGGGCTCGCCATCGATCCGTCCCTCCCCGAACTCCACCTCAATCTCGGCATCGTCTATTTCATGCGAAACGACATCGATTCGGCGGAGAAATCCTTCCTGAGCGCTGTCGAGATCAACGAAGAGGAGGGGATCGACGATCCAGTGGCTTACGCCAACCTTGGCGACGTCTACTTCGAGAACGGCGATCTTTCCGCCGCGATCGACGCCTACACGAGGGCGCTCGAGTGCGACACCAGTCTCTCCGACGTGCGCACGCGGCTCGGAATGGTCTTTCAGATCATGGGCGAGCGCCACCTCGCGCGCGAACAGTACGAGATCGCCGCCGCCGCCGGTGGCGAGCTGCCACAGGCTCACTCCAACCTGGCTCTCCTTTACCTGGAAGAAGGAAACGTGCGTCTCGCCGTGAGAGAGTACCGGGTTGCCATCGGCATGACGGGCGGGCGCGACGCCAATCCGCTCAGGGAACTCGCCCAGATCCTCGACAGGCAGGAGGCCTATTCGTCGGCGCTGAAGTATTACGAGATGGCTTTTCGTGCCGGCGATCGCTCGTGCGACACGGTGGCGGCCCTCTCGCGTCTTTCCGAAAGGGCCGGCCGCCACCGGGAGGCGATCGCCTATTTCGCCATCCTCGAGGAAGGCGATAGCTTTGACGCCGGCGTGCTCTTCGAACGAGCCAAGCGCTGCACCTTCTCGGGTCTCGATGACATCCGCAACCCGGCCAAGGGCCTCGAACTGGCGCGGATCCTTGCCGACGACACCGACTGGCGCCATGTGGGTGTCCTCGAAACGCTGGCCGCCGCCTACGCCAACCTCGGCGAATTTCAGAAAGCGGCCGACGTTCAGATGAGCGCCATCACGCTCACGCCACGGGACAGCCCGATCCTTCCCCTCCTCGAGGAACGGCTCAGGCGGATCGAGGGGATGGGAGACTGATCTCCCCCAAGAATTCGCTTTGAACAGTCTGCTCTCCCGGTAGAATGTCCCGTTTTATTCGGAACGAGGGTCCGCAGGGGGCCCGGCTCCGGGAGTGGTCGACCATGCTTTCCCGCGCTGCGAGCTGGATTGTCAGTCCTTTCAGACGGTCCGAGTACCTCTTCATGATCGTCATGGCCGTGGCCATCGGCGTTCTGGGAGGTTTCGGCGCGATCCTCTTTCGCCACCTGATCACGCTCATACGGCGCGCCGGATTCGGCGAAGGGGATTACTCGCTCGATTATTATTTTGGACTCGACTGGTGGATCGTGGTGCTCGTCCCCGCCGCGGGCGGCTTGATCGTGGGGCCGATCGTTTACTTCTTCGCCCGCGAGGCCAAGGGCCACGGAGTGCCCGAGGTGATGGAAGCGGTGGCGCTGAAGCAGGGAGTGATCCGCAAACGGATCGTGCTCGCCAAGACTCTCGCTTCGGCCGTGTCGATCGGGTCGGGAGGGTCGGTGGGGCGCGAGGGACCGATCGTGCAGATCGGCTCGGCCATCGGATCGGCGCTCGGGCAGATCATGCGCGTGTCGCGCACCAAGCTGCGCACCATGGTCGGCTGCGGCGCGGCGGCCGGCGTGGCGGCCACCTTCAACGCTCCCGTGGCGGGTGTGCTCTTTGCGCTCGAGGTGATCCTCGGCGATTTCGGGGTGCGCCGCTTCACGCCGATCGTGATTTCGTCGGTGATCGCCACCGCGATCTCCCATCATTTTCTCGGCAACACGCCCGCCTTCGAGATCGCCGTGACCTACGAGATGGTGTCGCCCTTCGAGCTTCTCTCCTACTCGGCGCTCGGTGTGGCCGCTGGCCTGGTGGCTGTGGGGTTTATCAAGCTTCTCTACTTCTCCGAGGATCTTTTCGAAAAACTGCCCTTTCCGGCCCTTCTCAAACCCGCCCTGGGCGGACTGCTGATCGGAGTGATCGGCCTCGAGTTTCCCCATATCTTCGGAGTGGGGTACGAGACGATCGAGCTCTCCCTCAACGCCGAGCTCGCCTGGAGCTTTCTTCTCCTTCTCGTGGCTGTCAAGCTGATCGCCACGAGCCTCACCATCGGTTCGGGCGGCTCGGGCGGAATCTTCGCTCCCTCTCTGTTTATCGGCGCCGTGCTCGGCGGGGCGCTGGGCCACGTGGTTCACGGTCTCTTTCCCACGCTCACCGCCGGGCCGGGCGCCTACGCGCTGGTCGGGATGGGCGCTGTCGTATCGGCCGGAACACACGCGCCGCTCACGGCGATCATGATCATTTTTGAGATGACCAACGACTACAAGATCATCCTCCCTCTCATGGTCTCGTGCATCGTGGGCAATCTCATCGCCACGCGCGTTGAGCCCAACTCGATCTACACGATGAAGCTCTTCCGACGCGGGCTCAACCTGTTCAGGGGGCGTGATGTGGACGTCCTCAAATCTCTCTCCGTCAGCGACGTTCTGGGAACCGAATTCTTCTCCATCGGACCGAGCACACACCTCGGCACCATGATTCAGCTCATGGTCAAGCATCCCGATCCCTATTTTTACGTGAACGACGACCAAGGCCGCCTCAAGGGAATCGTGGCTGTCGGCGATCTCCGCCAGGTCATCCTCGAGGGCGGCGCCCTCGATACGATTCTCATCGCCGCCGACGTCATGGTCGACGATGTCCCCCGGATCAAGCAGACCGAGACGTTGGACAGGGTCATGCGCATCTTCGGAACCACCCGTTGGGAAGAGCTTCCCGTGGTGGACGATTCGGGCGGCGGGCGTCTCATCGGCGTGGTGACCCGCCGGGCGGTGATCGGCGCCTACAATCGTGAGGTGCTCAAGCGCGATGCAGTGGGGGAGGTGCTCGGGGGAATCAGTTCAGCCGCCGAGGCAGGCCCGGTGCTCCTCTCCGACGGGATCGCCATCGCCGAGGTTGAAGCGCCCGGCTGGATGGTGGGAAAAACGCTCGCCGAGCTGAATCTGCGGCGCAAACGGGGCATTCAGATCTTGATGATCAATCCTTCGAACGGGTCGGACGCCTCGGGAGAGACGCCGCAGCTCGTCCCGAAACCGGACCACGCGATCAAGCTCGGGGACAACCTTCTCGTCCTGGGGCCGGCGGAGGCGATCCGGGCGTTGCCCCGGTAGAGCGTCCGGGCGTTGCCCGGCCGAGCGTCCGGGCGTTGCCCGGCCGAGCGTCCGGGCGTTGCCCGGCTGAGCGTCCGGGCGTTGCCCGGCCGAGCGGGGCGGCTCATTCCTCTCCCGATCGTGGGTGAGTTTCGCGGTAGATCTTGCGCATCTGGTCGGTTTCCACGTGGGTGTAGATCTGAGTGCTCGAGATGCGTTTGTGTCCCAGGAGCTCCTGGACCTCCCGGAGGTTGGCGCCGCGGTTGAGCAGGTGGGTGGCGAAGGAATGGCGCATGGCGTGGGGCGAGATCTGGGGATTGAGTCCATTCGCGATGAGATAGCCCTTGAGGATTCGGCGGACGCTGCGCGTTGTCAGGCGGCGCGCTTTGCGCGCATTGACGAAAATCGCCTCGCTGTCGGGAGAGTTCTGCTTCCTGATCAATGTCCGCCGGGCGGCGAGATAGGCGCGGAGCGCGTCGATTGCCGGGGCTCCGAGCATGGCGAGACGCTCCTTCTTTCCCTTGCCGCGGACACGCAGAAAGCCGGCGGCAAGGTTCAGATCGTTGAGGTCGGCGCCGATCGCCTCGCTGACACGCACTCCAGACGCGTAGAGAACCTCGAGAATCGCCCTGTCGCGCAGGCCGATGAATCCTTTTTCGGGCACGGCGTTGATCAGACCGACCACCTCGTCCTCGGAAAGGAAATTGGGCAGTTTGCGCGCCCGGCGGGGAGAACGAATCAGGCCGGTGGGATCTTTTTGAAGAACGCCGCGCTGAACCAGAAAGCGAAAAAAGCTCCGCAGGGTGGAGATCTTGCGCGCCACAGTGCCGCGCTTGCGGCCGGGAAGTCCGTCCGTTCCCCGGCGGAGGGCGGCCATGAATTCGCGGACTGCAAGATGGTCCACGTCGGCCGGCGTGCTGATGGCGCGTTCCTTGGTGAACGCTTTGAACTGCTCCAGATCGGAGAGATAATTTCTGACCGTGTGGGGCGAAAGATTCCGCTCCTTTTCAAGGTAGTCGACGAAATCCCCGATGGCACTATCCATCAGCTCTCCCGCGCGGGCGGCTTGAGTTCCGCATATCTTGACAGTGGGGCCCGGAGTGCTAACATGGTCGAAGGTCCGTACTGTGAGAGACCGCAGCAAAAGCGCATAGGAAAACGCAAGTATCGACTGTTCGAGGAGATTACCATGATGGCTCGTCAAAAGGCATTGCTCATTTCTCTTTTCATTTTCCTTGTCGCTCCCCTCGTGTGCCACGCGTTTTCCCAGGAGGACGAAGCGGAGGCACTGTCCGCAAGCGAGATATACAAGCAGCTCACAAAACTCTACAAAGACAAACGCAATCTCGATGTGGAGACGATCGCGGCGCTCTTCCAGATCATCGATGAATCGTACAAGGATGCCGACAAATCGTCGCAGGGCAAGATGGCCAAGGGCGTCAAAAAGGTTTTCGATATCAGCAATCCCGAACCTGACCAGTCTTTGATGAAGGCGGCGATCGGGACGCTGAGCGGCATGGGAAAGAACGGCAAGGACGCTCTCTGGTGGGCGCTCAAGCACAAGAACCTCAAGGTCAAAGACAAAAAGAACGAGGGCGAGGTGCGGCGGAAGGCGGAGCTCAAGGCCTTCATCATCGAGGCGATCGGCTTCAACGGCCAGAAGTCGTCGCTCAAGGATCTGACACAGCTTCTGTGGGACGACGATGCAAACATCATCGTCGCCACGTGCAAGGCCCTCGCCTGTTACTCCAAGCTTCCCCTCAAGGAGCGCAAGCCGATCGTCAAGGAACTCGTCAAAGTCTACGCGACCATCAATTCTCTCTCCGTCTCCAATCCCAAACGCGAAGACTATCGCCAGAAACTGCTTCAGGTGGAGGTTCCATTCAACGAGGCGCTGCGCGCCCTGACTCTCCAGAGTCTGGAAAGCTCAGTGGAGTGGGAAAAGTGGTACAACAACAACAAGAGCAAGCCCAAATGGTAAAGGGCAAGAGGGTTCGGGAGTCCACTTGCAAGGCGTTTACAGGTATTTCTACAAAAAGCTGATCCGGCCCATATTCACGATCAGGAGTTCGCCCCACTCGATCGCCCTGGGGATGGCTTTCGGTCTCTTTGTCGCCCTCACGCCGACCGTCGGTTTCCAGATGATCCTCGTCGCCGTGATCGGCACGCTCATCAAGGCGAACCGGATCATCGCCCTCGTCGTGGTCTGGATCTCCAATCCTCTGACCTTCATTCCCATGTACTATGGCTATTACTACCTCGGGGGAGCGATCCTCGGCGTTGATCTCTGGACCTTCGATAATTTTTCGCTGAAGTTCAACCAGTTCCTGTCCACCGGTGAGGATCAGGGGTACTCGGCCCTGGCGCGGGAGTTCGGGAGCGAAATCTTTTATCCTCTCTGGGTCGGCTCTCTGATCATCGCTCTCGTGGCGGCCATTCCGGCCTATCCCTTGACCCGGTTTGCTGTCCGGCGCGCCAGGCTCAAGAAGAAGGCGATGTGGACAGAGGCGCGCGCGCGCCACGCGGAGAAAAAACGAGCGGCACGCGACGATGCGGGGGGCGATGGCACGGCGACCGAATCGAGCGACGGGGGATCAAAAAAAGAGGCGAAAGCCTCTGAAAAGCAAAAGCTCACCGTTCTTCTGATCGCCACTCTCTGCGCGGTGTCGCTCGCGGCCTGTTCGCCGGGATCGGAATCGGCCCGAGACGGGGACGGGGCGCCGAAGGATTCATTCGATACGCCTCAGGCGGACACGATGCATGTTGCCACCCTCGGGCTGGAGAGCCGGCACCCACTCTTTGTTGAATTCGCCCATTTTGGCATCGCCCGGGAGCACTACGCTTTTCTCAGAATCTACAATTTTTCAGATCGCCCATACTCCCCGGGCGAGGTGAAGAAGGCGCTCACCATCGAGGCCGGATCCGATCGGCGTCAACTCAAACCGATCGAAGACTTTCGCCAAGACGATCGGAGCCGCACCCTGGAGCTTCTCGCCCTGGCGAGCCCCCAGGACGGGGTCGATCCATGGCACTGGGCGCGGATACCGCTCGCCTACGAAGGATCTCCCCTTTCTCTCGAAAACGTAAAAATCCGGATTGCGTCGGAAAAAGGTGACACCCTGATGGCCCTCCGAGAAGTCCAAAGTGCGGACTGGGGTCGTTTTGTTCGCGATCCGTCTCTCGAGACGTTGAGTCGTTTGAGAGATTCAACTCGTAATTAGTTTTTCATAAGTTGATTAGATCGAATGAGCGGTCGAGGAGGCCCTGAACGTGACTGAAAATGATTCCTCCCAGGAGGTGAGCCGGCTGCTGCTCGAGCTCAGAGAACAGAGACGGGTGTCGCGTGGTGCGCTTTTCTGGGGATTCGGTCTCGCTCTGGCGTCCTTCGCGGGGCTCATGGTCTTTTTTATACTTTTCCTCAACGCTGCTCGGACCAATCTCGAAACGTCCATTGCCGAGGGGCTGCCCGGATTCGGCCATGAGGTGGCCGAACTGATTCGGACGGAACTCGCTGAAGGAAAAAAACTTCAGAAAGAAGTCGCCTCCCTCTCCCAACAGTCCGCCCTTCTGAACGAAAAGCTGGCGTCAGCCGAGGTCGAAATCGCGACGCTCAAGAAAAAGGAGCGCGAAAACAAGAGGCTCCTCGATTTGCGGCGGGCCGAACTGGAGACCCAGAAAAAGATGTACGAGGAACTGGTCGCGCTTGTCGACGCCGGCCGGGCGGAGGGCGGCGGAGCCGATCGTTCGCCCGACGGTGGCGCAGACGGTCAGGTAGATAACGAGGAAAGCGAAGCCGCCCACACGATGCCTCTGCCCGAGGCGCGCCGGATCATCGCCGAATTGAATCAGCTTCTCGACAGCGGCGGGGAGAACAAGGTGCGCCTCGTCGAGTTTCAGTCGCTCAGCGCGCGGGGGCTCGAAAAGCCGGCGATCAGTGTTCGCGACTTCGGCGGCGAGCAGACGGCGGTCCTCAGCCCGGGATATTTGCGAATTTTTTCCGAGGGAGACGCCGTGCGCATTCAGAGCGCCGGCGGCGGAAAATTTACGCCCCTCGGAGAACCGGCGCGGCGCCTCGACGAAGGCGCTCTCGACGTTCAAGTCTCCCGCGATCTGGCCGATCGTCTCCGGCACCCCGATCTTCGGAAACTGGTCGGACTCGAGCCCGACGGGAACGGCCCGGGCCGGCAGGATCTTCTCGCCACGATCAACGACCTGCTGTCGCGCGAACGGGGACGGCAATTCCGATTCAGCGCCATCGGATCGGTCGACGAACGGGAGCTCAAGGATGTCTGCTTTGACGACTTCGACAAAAAAGGTGAATTAAAAAGGTCGGTCGAGGCGACGGGGTGCCGGATCAAGCTCTTCACAGACGATCGCTACGTCGAAGTCCAGTTCGAAGATGGCTTTATCGTTCAGGACAAAAAAAGAATTCCTTTCTACAACAATCAATACCGGCTGACACTTGCCAATGTCGATCCTAAGGTCTGGAAACAGGCCGGATTGGACTTCATTGTCGAGGAGTGACCCCTATTGACAAAGAACAAGGGGCGCTTTAAGATACTGTTCAGAACTCTTTAATCCTCGAAAAGAGGATTCTGGGGATTCGAATAGATCTGAAGCAATGACAACGGTTTTTTGAAAGACGTTTCCAGTTCACTGACCCTGTCCGTATCAGGTGAGTGTTCTCTTATTGTGTTGAATTTAAAGAGATTACGCTTTTTTGTTGTTCACTTTCGAGAGTGGAAAAACCGCTCCTGAGAGAGAGTCTGGAAACCGTTTCTATAGTCCTCATTTCTACCCCGAATCCCCTGCATGACACAATGCGCGCCCTTCGCTGATGGAGTGCGTGGCGAGCCAACGGAAAACGGGTCATTTCCATCCGTGGAAAAGAGTTCGTACCGTTTTCCGATTGTTTTTAGAAACGACCGGGAGGTGTGATGTTAGGAACTGGTCACAGCATCGCTTTCCTTGAACTCGCCGCGTCGAATGGGGCGGCCGAGGGAAACACGATGCTCTACATTCTGCTTCCGCTGGGCGGGCTGCTCCTGGGAGTGGTTGCAACGCTCCTTTATTACCGCGCTCTCAAGCGGGGAGCCGAGAGCGAAGCGCGCCGTCTGATCGAAGATGCCAAGCGCGATGCCGAGTCTTTCAGGGTCGACGCCAAACTCAAGGTCAACGAGGAAGCAAAGCAGATCAGGGATGATCTGGAAAAAGAGCGCAAGGAATTCAACGGCGAAGTCAAGGAGAGGAAAAACCGGCTGCGAGGCAAGGAGGACGATCTCGAGAGCAAGGCCAAACTGCTGATCAAGAACGAACGCGCCATCATGGAGTCGGAAAAGAGGATCCAGGCGAAGCAGCGGCGCCTCGAAAAGCAGGAAGAAGTCCTGCAGGAGAAGATCGACGAGGAAGACAAGCTTCTTCAGAAGGTGGCCAAGATGTCGCGGAGCGAAGCCGAGACGCGGCTCATGGTCCGGATCGAGGAGGAGACCAAGCGCGAAGCGGGCGCTCGGGTCATGAAGGTGCAGGAGAGACTCAAGGATGAGGTCGACAAACTGACCCAGGAGATCCTCACCACGTCGATTCAGAGATGTGCCGTCTCCTACACTTCGGACAGCCTCGTCTCCACCGTCGACCTGCCCAACGACGACATGAAGGGCCGCATCATCGGCCGCGAGGGGCGCAACATCCGCGCCATCGAAAAAGCCACCGGTGTCGATGTCATCGTCGACGACACGCCCGGCGTGATCGTCGTTTCCTGTTTCGACAACGTGCGCCGCGAGATCGCCCGCCGCGCTCTCGAGAAGCTCATTCTCGACGGCCGGATCCATCCGTCGCGCATCGAGGAGCTCGTCGCTCAGACCAAAAAAGAGGTGGACGACGACATTCGCGAGACGGGCAAGAAGACGCTCATGGATCTGCACATTCACAACGTGCACAACAAGATCGTCAACCTTCTCGGCCGTCTCAAGTACAGAACCTCCTACGGTCAGAACGTGCTCAAGCATTCGATCGAGGTGTCTTATCTCTCGGCCGCCATCGCCGGCGAATTGAAGCTCAACGGCAAGCTCGCCAAGAGGTGCGGCCTTCTCCACGACATCGGCAAAGCGCTCGACCACGAGCTCGAGGGCGGCCATCCGCAGATCGGCGCCGACGTGGCGCGCCGCTGCGGGGAGCGCAAAGAGGTGGAAAACTCGATCGCCTCCCATCACGAGGACGTTCCCGCCGAGTCGATCTATGCCGTGATCGCCCAGGTGGCCGACGCGATCTCCGCCGCCAGGCCGGGCGCCCGGCGCGAAACGATGGAAAAGTACATCAAGCGCCTCACCCGGCTCGAGGGCGTCGCGCAGGAGTTCGAAGGCGTCGACCATGCCTATGCCATCCAGGCGGGCCGCGAGGTGCGCGTCATCGTCGATGCCAAAAAGGTCGACGACGAGAACACGGTGCACGTCTGCCGCGACATCGCGAAAAAGATCGAGGAGGAACTTTCCTATCCCGGCGAGGTGCGCGTCACCTTGATCCGGGAAAAACGCGTCGTCGATTACGCCAGGTAAGGAGAGACTCTTGCTTCTCAAGATCCTCTGTATCGGTGACATCGTCGGAAGCCCCGGCCGCAAGATCGTCAAAAAGTTCGTGCCCGCCTTTCGTGCCGAAAAATCGATCGATCTCGTCATCGCCAATGCCGAGAACGCCGCCGGCGGCTCCGGTCTCACTCCGGACCTGGCGAGGAGCCTCTTTTCCGCCGGCGTGGACGTGCTCACCACGGGCGACCATGTGTGGCGCAAGCGGGAAATCATCTCGGCCATGGAAAAGGGACTTCCCATCGTGCGCCCCGAAAACTGCCCGGCGGGCGTTCCCGGAAAAGGGGTGGTCCTCGTCACCACCGACCAGGGCCTCGAGGTGGCCGTCATCCTCCTTCTCGGCCGTGTTTTCCTCAAGCCGATCGATTGCCCCTTCAAAGCCGTGGACCGGGCTCTCGACAGGCTGGGGGGGCGCACGCGGGTGATCATCGTCGACATGCATGCCGAGGCGACGTCGGAAAAAATCGCCATGGGCTACCATCTCGACTCCCGCGTTTCGGCCATGGTCGGCACCCACACCCACGTGGCGACGGCCGACGAACGGGTGCTCGAGGGGGGATCGGCCTATATCACCGATCTGGGAATGACGGGCCCCTCGAATTCTGTGTTGGGCAGGAAGATCGAGAAGGTATTATATAACTTTACGACCGGTCTCCCCGCCGCGTTTGATGTCGCCTCGGGGCCCACCATGCTCAACGGGGCGCTGATCGAGGTCGACAGCGAGACAGGCCAGGCGGCCGGTATCGAGCGGGTTCACTTCGAGGCCTCGTGAAAAATGTTTACACACAATAGCGAGCCGCCCGGCGTACAAGAGGTTGTGTGTTCCATGAACGATAATCGAGATCTCGACGAGTTTCTGAAAAACGCTCGCCGCGAGGTCGATGCCGCGCTCGACCTCTATATTCCCCGGCCCGAGGGTTTCGGCCGGCGGCTCCACGACGCGATGCGCCACTCCGTCTTCTCGGGCGGGAAGAGGCTGCGCCCCTGTCTCTGCCTCCTCGTCCACGAGAGCCTCGGGGGAGAAGGTTCCCGCGCCCTGCGCGCGGCGTGCGCCCTCGAGATGGTGCACACCTATTCGCTGATCCACGACGACCTCCCGGCCATGGACGACGACGATCTCAGAAGAGGACAGCCCACGTGCCACAAGGCGTTCGACGAGGCGACGGCCATCCTGGCGGGCGACGGACTCTTGACCCTCGCCTTCGAGACGGTGGCCCGGGGCAGCCTCCCGCCGGCGACGACGGCGGCGGTCGTTGAAATCCTTTCCCTCGCCGCCGGTCCGAGCGGCATGGTGCTCGGCCAGATGCGCGATCTGCTCGCCGAAGGAGAAAGACTCCCCGATGGCGAGGACGGGATCGAAGCGGTCGAGGCGATTCATTTGACCAAGACGGCGGCGATGATCGGCGCCTCCTTCGAGATCGGCGCCGTGACGGCCGGTGCGGACGTGGCGGTCAGGAAAGATCTCGCACGAGCGGGGCTGCACGTGGGCCTTGCGTTTCAGATCATCGACGACATACTGGACGAAACGGCGACCACGTCGCAGCTCGGCAAGACAGCCGGGAAAGACTCGGCCGGGGGCAAGGCGACCTATCCGGCAACGATCGGACTCGACGCGTCCCGCGCGGAGGCGCAGAGGGCGACGACGGCGGCCATCGAACTGATACCGGCTACGGAAGACTTTGCTCTTCTCGCTGGTTTGATAGAAAAAATGCTGGTCAGGACCTACTGAGCCGGCTGCACGTAAAAACAGGAAACAGTAAAAATGGTTCTCGAAGACATCAAGGGACCGGACGATCTCAACGCTCTCGACCAGGAGCAGCTCGCCGAACTGGCGACGGAGATCCGCAAAGAGATCTTGAAAACCGTCCTGGCCAACGGCGGCCATCTCGCGTCGAGCCTGGGAGTGGTGGAACTGACGATCGCCCTGCACCGCTGCTTTGACATGCTCCACGATCGGCTGATCTTCGACGTGGGCCACCAGTGCTATCCGCACAAGATCCTCACGGGGCGTCTCAAGGTCTTTCACACGATCAGAAAGCTCGGCGGCCTCTCGGGATTTCCCTTTCCGCCCGAATCTCCCTACGATCTCTTTCACACGGGCCATGCGGGGACGTCGATCTCCCTCGCCTCGGGGCTCGCCTCGTGGTACAAGCACATCGGCGAAACCGATCGCAAGGTGGTGGCCGTGATCGGAGACGCCTCCCTCGGCGCGGGTGTGGCTCTCGAGGCGATCAACGCCGCCGATCCCAAAGACCGCAACATGCTCGTTGTGCTCAACGACAACGAGATGTCGATCTCGAAAACGGTGGGCGCCATCGCCCAGTACCTCAACCGTATCCGCATGGCGCCGATCTACTCGAAGACCAAGAAGGAGCTGCAGTCGATCGTCTCCCGCCTTCCGCTCATCGGTGGACCGATGGACCGGGGGCTCTCCGAGATCGCCATGACCCTCAAGAACATGCTCGTTCCGGGCCAGATCTTCGAAGAGCTCGGCCTCGCCTACTACGGGCCGATCGACGGACACAACCTGCCCCTCCTCGTGGAAACCTTCAACGGCCTGAAGAAGAAAAAAGGAGTGGCCCTGCTCCACCTTCTCACGAAGAAGGGGAAGGGCTTCGAGCTCGCACTCGAAGATCCCGAAGCGTTCCACGGCGTGAGCCCCGGCTCGCTCGACTCGATCAGCCTCGGGCTGGAGGGGGCGATCAACGGCGCTCTCGAAAAGCCCAAAACGGTGCAGTCCGCGCCGAAGCGTGCCTCTTTCACCGAGATCTTCGGAAAGACGATGATCGATCTGGCCGACAGGAACGACAAGGTCGTGGCCATCACCGCCGCCATGCCCGAGGGCACAGGTCTCAAGGAATTTTCCAAACGCCATGACGATCGTTTCTTTGACGTGGGCATCACCGAGCAGCAGGCGGTGGCTTTCGCCGGCGGGCTGAGCCGCGCCGGGGCGAAACCGGTGGTGGCCGTCTATTCGACCTTCATGCAGCGTTGCTACGACCAGGTCTTTCAGGAGATCTGCCTGCAGAATACGGACGTGCTCCTCGCCATGGATCGCGGGGGGGTGGTCGGCCAGGACGGCCCGACCCATCACGGCCTCTATGACATCGCCTATCTCAGAACCTTTCCCAACATGACACTCATGTCGCCCGCCGACGGCGAAGAATTCAGGGCGATGATGCGATTTGGTGTCGACTGGAAGGGGCCGGTGGCGATTCGATATCCCCGGGCCAAGGTGGCCCTGTCGCCCCTCTCGCCGACCGCTCCCGTGGAACACGGAAAGGGGGTCGTCGTTCGGACCGGCCGTGACGCGCTCATCGTGGTCTACGGTTCGCTTCTTTCGGCCGCACTCGATGCCGCCAAGAGGCTCGCCGTCGACGGGATCGAGTCGACCGTGATCAACGCCCGATTCGCCAAGCCTCTCGATCGGGAGCTGATCGAGGCACACGCCATGGGCAAGAAAGCGGTCTTCACCATCGAGGAACACGCCCTGGCCGGCGGATTCGGATCGGCCGTGGCGGAACTCCTGCTCGACCTCGGTTACCAGGGGCGTATCGTGCGTTTCGGAGTCGAAGATCGATTCATCGATCACGGAACGCGCGATGAACTCCTTCACATTCTCGGGCTGACGCCCGAGGCATTCGCCGGCCGCATTCTGGAATGCATCGATGAAGAAAATCGCAAAAGTCCTCGTCGTGGGAAACCCAAGGCTGCGCGGGGTCAGGAAATTCTCTGAACAGATCGTCGCCCTTCTCGATCCCCTCGTGAAGTCGGTGCGCGTGATTTTCGGTCCCCGTGATCTGAGGCGTCTGAAAGCCGATCTGGTGGTCGTTCTGGGCGGGGACGGGAGCATTCTCAACGTGGCCGCCAGGCTCGGCCGGAACGGGATTCCCGTCGTGGGAATTCAGCTCGGTCGTTTCGGGTTCCTCTCGGAGTTGACCCCCAAGGATTGCGACGAAAAGCTCCGGCAGATCGTGTCGGGAAAGGCGACGATCGAGGAGCGCATGATGCTCCGCTGCACGGTGCGCCAGGCGGGAAAGGTTTCCTTCCAGGGCACCGCGCTCAACGATGCCGTTCTCGCCTCCCACAGCGTGTCGAAGATGGTCGAGCTCGAGATGCGGGTCGACGGCGAATATGGCACCACATTTCACGGAGACGGCGTGATCGTGGCCACCCCCGTGGGATCGACGGGCCACTCGCTCTCGGCCGGCGGCCCCATCGTCGAACCGGGGATGAATTCCTACGTGATCAATCCGATCTGCTCCCACGCCCTGACCAACCGTCCCCTCGTGATCTCGGCGTCGCGGATCCTCGAGCTGAGGCTCGTGAGCAGCCGGAGTCCCATCAGCCTCACACTCGACGGCCAGCGGATTCACCGGCTCGACGGTTCCGAGACGATCCGTGTGAAAAAGGCGAGCAATCCCTTTTGCTTGGTGAAGGTCACGGACCGTTCCTATTTCGAGACACTGCGGAAAAAATTCAACTGGGCGGGCACGTCGCTCGACTGCGGCTCCGATAGCCGGGACGGAGCACGCCGTGGCACCAGACGCTAGTTCCCTTCCTCGGTTCACCCGCGATCTGCCCGGTACAGGAGGGAGGATCAAGGACGGTCCCGACGATTTCATCGTCGACGAGATCCCCCTCTATCTGCCCACGGGAAAGGGCACGCATCTCTATCTCCTCATCGAGAAGCGGAATGTGACCACCTTCAGGGCGATCCAGCTCCTCGCCAAGCGGCTCGGCCGCAAGCAGAGGGATTTCGGTGTGGCCGGTCTCAAAGACGCGGCGGCCACGACGAGGCAGTATGTGTCGATCGAGCACGTGGCCCCCGAGGAGGTTGATGGCCTCGAGCTGCCCGGGATCAAGATCGTCGATCGAACACTGCACGGGAACAAGCTGAAACGGGGCCATCTCAAGGGCAACCGATTCAGCGTGGTGATCCGCGATCCTTCAGCCGGTAGCGAAGAGCGCGCACGGGAGGTGCTCCGAGTTCTCGCCCGGCGAGGAGTACCCAACTACTTCGGTCCGCAGCGCTTCGGCGTACTCAAGAACACCCACCGCCTGGGAAGGGCCCTTCTCCTCGGCGACTACCGCGGGTTTGCCGACGAGCTGATCGCCGCGCCGCGCGAGAGTCTCGATCCCCATTACGAACGGGTGATCGCGCTCTACAGATCGGGCGATTTCAAGGAGGCCGCACAGGCGCTCCGGCCCTCCTTCGAATATGAGCGGCGCTTTCTCGACGCCCTTCACCGCACGGCGGGGGATTGTGAGAGAGCATCGCGTTTTGTCGACCGCCGGGTTCAGGAACTCTATCTTTCCGCCTACCAGTCCGACCTCTTCAACAAGGTCGTCGCCGCGCGGATCGACGGAATCGACAGGGTCATGGAGGGCGACGCGGCCTTCATCCACCGCAACGGGGCCTGTTTTCTCGTCGACGATGCCGTGATCGAGCAGCCTCGGGCCGAATCGTTCGAGATCAGTCCGTCGGGCCCGCTCTTCGGGAGCCGTCTCCTCAGAGCCGCGGGCGTGCCGGGCAAGATGGAAGACGAGCTCCTTCTGGCGGAGTCGATCGACCTGGCCGCGATGAGCGCGGCCCGCCACATGCCGCGCGGTGCGCGCCGTCCTCTGCGGGTTCCGTTGACCGACGTGGAGGCCGCCCACGATGATACGAAGGGGCTCTGTCTGAAATTTTCTCTGCCGCCGGGGAGTTATGCCACGGTCGTGCTCGATGAAATAATGAAAGAGACCAGCCCTCCGCGGGCTGACGGCCCGGCTTGATGGCGTTCGGGTGGGGGCGCGAGATAAAATCAAAATAATGATAAATTTTGATATGGATATAATTCGTTATTAAATAATCAATAAGAATGATCTTATGTCGGCCGCCTTGACTTCATTCCATAAGGGGGTATAGTTTGTTACAAGGTCTTTGTCCAACGCTAGATAAATCGTGTAAGGTCTTCATCTTAAAACTATAAGGACTTTCCTTCGATCAGCCTTCGATGGGGGAGCCTTTAGCTGTTTATGCGAGCCTTGTTTTCTTTGCCCGAATCAGCCAGAATTGACTTAATTCTTTTCGATATTATTGGGGGTTGCTGTGAGAATCTTCCCTGCGTTTATTTTAATCAGCCTTCTCGTTCCCGTGTTTTTCGCGCAGCACGTTCAAGCCGACGCTTGGCCGCCCACGTTGACGATCGTCGATGAAGCCGGTGTCGAGCACACGGCGGCCGATAACTCGACGGAGTTTACGATCATCCCCGGTGGACGATGCGTCTTCAAGGTCGAGGGGCAGCCAGGATGGCTCTACTGGCTCGTCTTCTCGGAGAACACGAACGGCAATATGAACGGCCAGTTCGTTTTGCCTCCCTACACCTTCCTCATTCCGGGCCTGCCCCACAATCTCGATGGAAACGGCGAGGCGAACATTTCGATCATCGTTCCGCGCGCCTTCACCGAGATCGGCGTCGACTGGACGCGCTATTTCCAGGGGGCGGTCTTCGAA
>Ga0180430_10000521_pt1 | contig 41632 bp, 29 predicted proteins | sample SS_ome_9_FD_132999 | JGI IMG/M metagenome (GOLD analysis project Ga0180430, IMG submission 132999) | Hypersaline lake sediment archaeal communities from the Salton Sea, California, USA - SS_1_S_2 metaG | ecosystem: Environmental > Aquatic > Non-marine Saline and Alkaline > Hypersaline >...
AACCCTCGCTCACGCTCGGGTCCACATTCCCGTGTAGCGCCGAGCGTGAGCGAGGCGAGGGGATAAACCGGGAGCTCAGGGTTGCCCGCGCCGGAACCCTCGCTCACGCTCGGGTCTACGATCCCGTGTAGCGCCGAGCGTGAGCGAGGCGAAGGGGAAGACGGGAAGGGCAGGGTTGCCCGCGCCGGAACCCTTGCTCACGCTCGGGTCCACATTCCCGTGTAGCGCCGAGCGTGAGCGAGGCGAGGGGATAAACCGGGAGCTCAGGGTTACCCGCGCCGGAACCCTCGCTCACGCTCGGGTCCACATTCCCGTGTAGCGCCGAGCGTGAGCGAGGCGAAGGGGAAGACGGGAAGGGCAGGGTTGGCCGCGCCGGAACCCTTGCTCACGCTCGGGTCCACATTCCCGTGTAGCGCCGAGCGTGAGCGAGGGGAAGGGGAAAACGGACCTTAGGGTTGGCCGCGCCGGAACCCTCGCTCACGCTAGGGTCCACATTCCCGTGTAGCGCCGAGCGTGAGCGAGGCGAGGGGGAAAACGGGAAGCGCAGGGTTGGCCGCCGGAACCCTCGCTCACGCTCGGATCTATTCGGTGCCGAATTTCCACATCGCCTTGTCGCTGCGGATATAGACGGCGCCGGTGTCGAGGGAGGCGGTCGCGAGGATGGTGTCGTCGAGGTCGAAGTCGCAGACGATCCTGCCCTCGTCGCCGCTCACGTCGATGACGAGGCCGACCCCGGTCTCGCTGAAGATGTAGAGATGACCATTCCCGGCCGCCACCGGGCTGCCGCTGAATGCCTTGATAGGGGTGGCGTCCTCCTCGCTCCGCTCGAGACGGATCCGCCAGAGCCGTTCCCCCGTCTCCAGGTCGGCGCAACTGAGGACACCGGCGTTGTTGATGATGTAGACACGATCGCCGATCACGACGGGGCTGGCCGTCCCGGGACGCTGCGCCGATTCGTTCCAGAGCTTCTCGGGATCGCCTCCGTTCGCGCCGGGCTGCAGGGCAGTGAGTCCGTTCGACGGGATGTAGAGCCGTCCGTCCGCAGCAGCGCTGGACGGAATCGTCGAGGCTCCGCCCTCGAATTGGAAGATGGGTGAACCGGTCGAGGGCAGGACGCCGAGGATGCCCTTGCTCGACTGCAGCGCGACGACCGGCTGCTCGTCGATCTCGATGAGAGTGGGCGAGGTCCAGTTGGCGGCCTTGGGGCGGTCGATTTTCCACTTGTTCTCCCCCGTGGCGACGTCGAATCCGGCCGCGAAAGATTCCGAATCGTTCTCGATCTGGGCGACGAGAGTGTCCCCGGCGACGATGGGCGAAGAGGCCATCCCGAGGCTGTTCGAGGCATTGGGATAGTCGAGCGTGAGGGCACGAAGCCATTGCAGGTTACCGTCGAGATCGAGGCAGATGAGATCGTTCGACGACCAGAGGGCGAAGACGCTCTTCCCATCGCTGGCGATGGTCGGTGCGGCAACGGCCGTTTTCTTGTGGGTCATGGTGCGGCCGGTCGCCCAGAAGCGCCTTTCCCAGAGGAGCGCGCCGTCGGCGGCCGAAAAACAGAGGACGTGCAACTGCTTCTGATCGGGACCGCTGGCCGCGGTGAGGAAGACGCGGTCGCCCACCAGGACCGGACTTCCGAGGCCGCGTCCGGGCAGGGGAACTTTCCAGGCGAGCGTCTCGTCGGAGAGCTCGGTGGGAACCCCGGTGGCGGAGGGCTCGTGACCGCTGCCGGCGGGCCCGCGGAAATTGAGCCAGTCGGCATGGCTGGTGAGGGGAAGAGCGGCTGTAGCGAGGACGGCGAGAAGGAGACGATTCATGATCAGTCGGGTGGCAATTCGTGAAACGGGGGCAGGACGCCCGAGACGGGAGGCCGACGGGGACAATCAGCCCCGGCGACGCTCGGGCTCCTCTTCTTTCGGGGTGGGCTTGCGATCGGTGGAGAGAATGGCGGCGCCGGTCTCGTCGGTGACACGGAGCTGGAACTCCCACTGCACGGTCCAGTCCTGCTCCTGTTCGTTCTGGCAGGCCTTCACGAGGATCGTGTTGTCGCCCTCCTTCAGGGTCATTGGCAGGATATACTGGTCGATGCGCTGGCCCCGGTGGTATTCGTCGCGACCGAAAACGAGCTGTCCGTTGAGCCAGATCTTCCAGGCGTTCTTGCATCCGAGCCGCAGCTGGGCCGGGCGTTCCTCCGCGGACTGAAAGGTGGTGTAGGCGTAGCCGGTGACTTCCTTGAGGGGGGGAAAGGGCTTGTTGAAATCCACTTTGCCGTAGCGGTCGGTGCTGGCGAACGGCTGCCAGGCGACCTCCGTATCGTCCTTGCCCGTGTAGGTCGTTTCGAGATCGACGGACTCCTCGGGCGGATAGACCGCCGTGAATCCCTCGCGTCCCGTATTGTCGAACGGAGCCGCGAGGTGCCAGTGGAGGAGAAATCCGAACTGCCGGGGAAGGTCGACGTCCTGACCGAGCTTGTCCTCGAGCAGTTTCGCGATGGCCTCGACCTGGTCGATGTCACGAGCGACATCCAGTGCTTCCGTGAGAACGTCGACGGCCGCCTCTTTTTCGGAGGCGTCCTCGGCGAGACTCTGTCCCTCCTCGAGAAGAAGGGCGACGGCGCGCCGCCGCAGGGCGTTGCTGGGGTCGTTCGCCATTCCGGGGATGAGAGAGGCCGCCTTCTCCGGTTGGAGTTCCTCGTACAGATCGAAAGCGAGTTCGCGGGCGCGGGGAGCATTTCCGGTGTCACCGATGAAACCCTCGAGATCGGCGGCGAGCGAGTCGCCTCCGGAATCCTGTTGGCTGAAGACGATCTCCACGGCTCCGCGGAGCCAGTTCTGTGCGACCGGACCGGATCCGTCCATGGCATGGAGGATCGGGAGGATCACCGATGATGGAGCCGCGGTGAGAACGCGGTGCGCCTCCGCGGCGGCGGCATTGCCCTCACCCTCGGGTCCCACCGAGAGAATCGTGCCGATCGCGGCGTCCCATTCGTCGTTTGCGGACAGCGTGGCGGGCCAGAGGGCCGCGGCGAGCAGGGTAGAGAAAAGCGTGCGTCTCATCGGCGGCAAGGGTGACCCAAAAGCAGCGAGACGGCAAGCGGCTTGAATACGGTCCGGCCGGCCGTCCGGGCGCCCGGCGGTGAACTGGCTCAAGAGGCAGTGACACGCTCGTAGAGAGCGAGGGTCTCACGCGCGATCTCCGTCCAGCTGAAGGTGTCGAGGACACGCTGCCGGCCCGCCTTGCCCATCGTCTCGCACCGGGCCGGATCGGCCATGAGCTCGTTGATCGAAGCCGCGAGATCACGGGCGAAGGTCTCGGGTTCGAGCGCCTCGAAGGGCGATTCGGTCTGCTGCTCGAGGGATACCAGGAGACCGGTTTCGCCATCCACGATGCTCTCCTTCATTCCGCCGACTCTCGATGCCACGACCGGCGTCTCGCAGGCCATCGCCTCCAGGTTGATGATGCCGAAGGGCTCGTAAATGGAGGGGCAACAAAAGACTCGGGCATGGCTGTAGAGGGCGATCTTCTCCTCGACCGAGACCATTTCCTCGATCCAGTGGATCGTCCCGGAAAACTCGGCGCGGGCGGCATCGACCGCGGTCTGCATCTCCGCGGCGATCTCGGGGGTGTCGGGGGCACCGGCGCAGAGAACCACCTGGCACCCGGGCGTGAGGTGCCGGATCGCGTTGACGAGATGAACGATGCCCTTCTGGCGCGTGATGCGGCCGACGAAGAGGACGTAGGGCACCTCGGGGTCGATGCCGTGCCGGGCGAGCACGTCTGGACGGGGAGTGGGGCAATACTCGTCGGGATCGATTCCGTTGTAGATGACCGGAACCTTCGATTCCGGGATGTCGAAGAGGCGCAGAATATCGGATCGCGTCTCCCTCGACACGGCAATGACGGCGTCGGCCATCTCGATAGCCGTCTTTTCGACCCAGAGGGTGAAGTCGTAGCCACCACCGAGCTGCTCCCGCTTCCACGGGCGGAGAGGCTCGAGGGAATGCACGGTCAGAACGAGCGGAATGCCATAGTTGAGCTTGGCGAGAATTCCCCCGAAGTGCGAATACCAGGTGTGGAGGTGAACGACGTCGGCGTCGATAGTCCGTGTGTTGAAGTCGAGGCAATTCTGCAGGGCGGAAAAGACGGAATGCAGGGGGGAGGGTGCGGTGTAGCCCGATTTGTCGGCCCGTGTCCCGTGGACGATGGGATTGGCATCGGGGATTTCCTGTTCCCCGAAACACCGCACCTCGACGTCGCAGAGCTGGGCCAATTCCCGGGAGAGGTATTCCACGTGAATTCCGGCGCCTCCGTAGACATTCGGTGGATACTCGTTCGTGAGAAGTAGGGTTTTCATCCGGACGGGTGGTGGCGGAGCGTAGGATAAGACTCCGGCAGGGAGGCGATTGCAACCTTCGTTTTCGCCGGATCGCAGGGGGAAGGTTTTTGAAATTCGAGTCGATGGGACACCGTGGAAACCGTCCGTCTTCCCGCAAAAACCAACAAAAGAGAAAAATTTATTACGGATTTATAAAATTTTTAGTTGTATTGAGGATCCCGTGATTCTATATTTTTCACATGGACCGGATTTCCCATTCCCTTGCCACTCTGCTCGTGACCGCCGGGTTTCTTTCCACTCCCGCCGTCTCGGCCGAAACCCTGGAGTCTCTCGGTTCCCGGATCTCGAGCATCGAGGTGCGCCTCGGGCAGATCGAGAAAGCCCTGGGCTCCCAGGCTGCGCCTTCCACACCGGCGCCCGTCAATCCGACTCAGACGGGACCCGTCGCCGGCGGTGAAAAGACCTATGTGATCAAGACGGGCGACACCCTGGGTGCGATCGCCCGCAATCATGGTGTGTCTCGCGAGGACCTTCTCGCGGCGAACCGCCTCAGCGAAGGACAGCCGATCTACATCGGGGAAACTCTCGTCATTCCGACGGTTTCCGCTCCTCCGGTGGCGGACACGCCTCCCGTGCCCCAGACGGGGCCGGTCGCTCCCCAGGATCAGCAACGCGTCTCCGTTCCGACGCCACCTGCTCCCCAGACGCAGGCACCGGATCCGGGCAAGCCGGAGGCACCACAGTCGAGTTCTGTCGTCCACGTCGTCGCGAAGGGAGACACCCTCACCTCGCTCGCTCGCCGCTACAACACGACCGTCCCCGCGATCAAGCAGCTCAACAAGCTCGGTTCGGATATCATCGGGATGGGAGAGCGGCTTCGCATTCCCGTGAACAGCGGTGGTTCCCCCCAGCCGCCGGTGGCGCGCAACGATGGGGCCAGCGATACGAACGAGGGTGGCTACGCGTATGACAACCCGCGTCTCCGGCCCGATGAGACCTATGGTTACTACAAGGTGCGCAAAGGCGACAACCTGTATGCCCTCGCCCGGGACTTCTTCACCAACATGGCGGAGCTGCAGCGTCTCAACGAGATGGCCGACAGCACCCTGATCTTTCCCGGCGACGAGTTGATCGTCCCGACCGGAAAATACAACGCCTATCACAGCAACGAGCAGATGGCGGCCCGCTGAGCGGAGTCTCGGATCCGGTATGAATTTGTCTCCCGAACACATGTCCCGAGGTTGTTGAGAGACATAGTTGAGTGGTCAAGAGGCCCGGCTTTCGAGAGGAAGCCGGGCCTTGACGCGTACCGGTGTGTGCCCAGGAAATCAGGGACGAGGTTCGACTGGCTGTGAAGTCGCCGGAGAGGGCGGGTCATCCGGTGTCGGGTCCTGCGCCGCCGAGCCGGCCGGTTCACCACCATCGGCGACCGCGACTTCATCGGCGGGTGCTTCGCGAGGGGGATTCTCTTCACCCTCGACCACCATGGCCGGCTTCTCGACCAACAGCACCACCTCTCCGCGATCCTGGGTCTCGTTCACGTCGCGGACTTCGGTGGTGAGGAGTGCCGGGTCGATTCCGCGGGCGATCAGGCGGCGCTTCACCTCCGTCGTTCGTCGGTCGCAGAGCCAGTCCTGGAAGGTGGAAGGGCCGTCCTTGCTCTTGTGAGCGCGGATCGTGACCGGTTGTCCCTTCCATTCCGGGGCATTGAGGATCGAGAGGATCCGATCGAATGACGGCTCCTGGTTGGCCTGGAGAAGACCGGTGCTCCGGGTGAAGAGAATCGGTATATCGAGACGCACGAGACCGGGGTCGGTTCCGCCGAAGGGCGCGCCGGACAGGTCCGGTTCCCCGTTTTCTGGGGATTCGCCGGAGGCGGGCGTGGCGAGAGTGAGCGGCATGGCGCGCAGTCCTCCGGCGGGCTCGGTCGCGGAAACGGGACCCCGGAGGGGTTCGGCCTGGAGCGGGGGGAGACCTTCCAGCCTCCGCATGTCGCTGGCGAAATTCACGAGTCCGGCGAGCTTCTGCAGGGGGAACCCCGGGGCGACGAATGCCGTCTCGGCCGTGAGAGCCGGATCGAAATCGAGGAGGGGCTCGCTGCTCTGGCCGCGCGACAGGGCGACGGTAGCCCGGGGAAGATCCTCGCTCGGGACGATACAGATGTGGTTGAGGACCTGGCGGCGCCCGACGATGGGATCGAGACGGACGAGCAGCGCGCTCACCGTGATGGCCGAGTCGGTGAGACCGAAAATCCGAAACTCGCCCTCGTCGAACTGCAGGCCCCCTTCGTGGGCGGAAATCCCCAATTCGGTTACGAGACTCTCCAGGTCGCGCTGCGGGGGAAAGGGTACCTCGGGATCGACCCGCAGACCCGCATTGGCGATGGCGAGGTCGGGGCGAGCCCGCTGTGCGGCTCGAGCCAGTCCCTCGCCGGCTTCCTCGCTGGGAATCACACCGGAGAATGTCACCTCGCGATCCCCGTACCGAACCTTGAAAAGCGGTGCCTCGTGCTCGGCTGTCTCCGTCCGCAGGGGGACGAGCAGGACCACGGATACAAGCAGCGCGTGGCTGCCGGCCCGGAGGAGGAGAAGCATGGTTCGGTTCGTGTTCGGAGGCGCATCATAGGGCCTCAGAATTCAAAAACGATCACGTTTGCGATGTTTTTTCGTGTCCGGTTTGATTCGTGAGCATTTGAGTCAATTGGTGACGAGCGAAGCGAGATTCGTGTCAAAATTCAACACGAATGGGCGCGAATTTCCACGGATTTCCACGAATCCGGACTGCCAGAACGATTTTGGTTCCGGCTTCGCCGGGCTAGGGGAGAGGCCTGGCGGAGGCAAGCCGTCCCGACTGGTTCGGGATCGCGGGCCGATCCGGAAAATGCGTTGGCGTTTCGGCGGGTTTCGTTATCGTTTGCAGTTGAATCCTTCACCTCCGGACACCTGCATGGCCGATATCGAATCACTCAAACAAGCCCTCGCCGTCTCTCCGGACAACGTTCCGCTGCTGCTCATGCTGGCACAGGCCCATCTCGACCAGTTCAGTCTCGAGGAGGCGCGGGAGACCTTCGAACGGGCGTTGGCCCAGGATCCCACCAACGCCCAGGCGCGAACCCAGCTCGCCCAACTTCTCGAGCTCGAAGGCAAGACATCGGAGGCGATCCTCAGGCTCGAGCAGGTGTGTGCCGAGGCTCCCGAATTCGGGCCGGCCTGGCTCCTCCGCGCGAAACTGGCGCTCAACGACGATGACCCATCCGGTGCGAAAGACTTTTTCGACCGGGCCGTGGCGATCGATCCCGCCCTTCGTGATGAGAATCTTCTGAAGCGGATTCGGCAAGCCTCCGCCGGAGGAACGGGTGAATCGAAGACATCTCCGATTCCATCACCCCAGGCGATGGGGGAGGCGCAGGCGGGCGCGTATTTCGAATCGTCGTTCGAGCATGACGAGGACGACGACGGCGAGGATTTCTTCGACGAAGACGATGAACTGGAACTCGATTTCGAGCGAAAACCGGACGTCGACTTCGCCCGTGTCGGGGGGATGGAGTCCGTCAAGGAGGACATCCGGATGAAGATCCTCTATCCGCTGAAGAATCGCGAGCTCTTCGAGGCGTATGGAAAAAAGGCCGGAGGAGGTGTCCTGCTCTATGGCCCACCCGGTTGCGGCAAGACCCTGATCAGCCGGGCCACCGCAGGGGAGATGGACGCCAAGTTTCTCAGCGTGGGACTGCATCAGATCCTCGACATGTGGATCGGAAAATCGGAGGAGAAGCTGCACCAGATTTTCGATCTCGCGCGTCGCAGCGCACCGGCGGTCCTGTTTTTTGACGAAGTCGATGCCCTCGCCGCGGACCGGAAGGATATGCGGACTTCGGCCGGCCGCACCCTGATCAACCAGTTTCTCGCCGAGTTGGACAGCGAATCGGCGGAGAACGATGGCGTGCTCGTGCTCGGGGCGACGAATGCACCCTGGCACCTCGATTCCGCCTTTCTGCGGCCGGGCCGCTTCGACCGGCTCATCTTCGTGCCTCCGCCCGACGAGGTAGCGCGGACCGAGATCGTACGCATTATGGCGGATGGCAAACCGGTGGCGGGACTCGATCCGGCCGCGTTGGCGAAGAAGCTGACGGACTTTTCCGGGGCCGACATCAAGGCCACCTTCGACCGGGCGGTCGAAGCGGCGTTGTCCGAGGCGATGTCATCCGGAAAGATCGTGCCGGTGACCCAGAAGCAGCTCGTGCGCAACGCCAGGGAGGTGAAACCCAGTTGCCGGAAGTGGTTCGAGAGTGCGAAGAACTACGCGCTCTACGCGAACCAGAGCGGCTTCTACGACGATGTCCTCTCCTATCTCGGCATCGAGAAGTAGGACCGTCCCTTTCACGACTTTGATGAGCGAGACATCGCACGGATTGCTCCTTCAGGAGCAGGGGCGCCTGGAGGAGGCGGAGGTCTGCTTCCGCAATGTTCTCGCGCGGGAGCCGGACAACGACTTCGTCCACAGCCGCCTGGCCCTGTGCCAGATGAGCCAGGAGGGGCGCAAGAAGGAGGCGCTCGCCTCGATCGAGGAAGCGATCCGTCTCCGGGCCGACGAGGGCTTCTATCATGCGGTGCGGGCCCTTGTTCTCGCCGACCTCCACCGGACTCGTGATGCCCTCGACTCCGCGGACCGGGCCATCGCCTTCGCCCCCGAAGACTCCTTTGCGCTGTCGGCCAAGGCGAGCGTCTACAGCGCGATGCAGCGATGGGCCGATGCCGAGGAGTGGTGCCGAAAGGCGCTGGCGATCGATGCGGAGAACGCCCTCGCCTCCAACCTGCTCACTCACGTGCTTCGCCTCCAGGGGAAGGGAGAGGAGAATGAGGCGGCGGTGGCGCAGTTGCTCGCCGATGATCCGGAAAACAGCCTCGCTCACGTGAATGCCGGATGGGCGGCCCTGGCCCGGCACGACCACGGCGCAGCGGAAACCCATTTTCGCGAAGCGCTTCGACTCGATCCGGAATCCGACGCCGCCCGGCAGGGACTCCTCGAGTCGTTCAAGGCGCGTTCCTGGTTTTACCGGACCTACCTCCGCTATTGCTTCTTCATGCAGCGCTTTACCGCGGGCAAGCAGTGGCTCATCATCATCGGTCTCTACGTGGTCTATCGAGTCGCCAAGGAGGTGATGGACCGGGTCCATCCGGTGCTTGCGGGAGGCCTGATCGTGCTCTGGCTGGGATTCGTGATGTGGGTGTGGCTCGCTCCCGGGATCGGAAATTTTCTCGTCTTCCTCGACAGGTCCGCCCGCCACGCCCTCCGTGCGAGCGAGAAGCGACTCGGCCTCGCCGTGGGGGGCGGTCTGTGCGCGGGAGTCGTCCTCACCGCCGTTGGAATAGCGACGGCGATCGACGGGCTCTTCGTTCCCGGCGTCGGCCTTCTCCTCGCCACGGTGCCGGCGTCCCTGGCCTTTGACAACGAGAGCCGCAACGGACGAATCGTGTTCGGGCTGATCACCGCGTTCGTCGTCCTTGGGGCCGTGGTGGCGGCATGGGACGAAACGGTGCTCCACCCGCAACCCGGTCTGGGGGGCTGGACGGGCCTGCTCGCCCTGCCTGTGGTGCTCGCTACGGTTGCCTGCACGTGGCTGGGCAACATCCCGTCGCTGCGACGAGCGTCAGAGTAGATCCAGCGAAAGAACGCCGATCCTTCAGCGACCACTGCTCGAACCGGAAGGGGTCCGCTTTTCAGTCGGACTTCTTCTCCCGAACCGTGGTGGCGGACTTGCCGACACGATCCCGGAGGTAGTTGAGCTTGGCGCGGCGGACCTTGCCTTTGCGCTTCACCACGACTTTCGCGACCTTCGGCGAATGCACCTGGAAGGCGCGTTCCACGCCCTCTCCGTTGGAAATCTTTCGCACCGTGAAGGCCTGATTGAGGCCCGACCCACGACGGCCGATGACGATTCCCTTGAAGATCTGGATCCGTTCCTTCCCGCCCTCGATGACGCGGGTGTGCACGTCGACGGTATCGCCGGGACCGAAATCCGGGACATCGTCCTTCATCTGCTCGCGTTCGATTTTGTCGATGGCGTTCATGGGCTTCGCGGAAATCGTGTCGGGAGGATCCGTCTGGTGACGTTGGCTCGCCAGTATTCTGGCGAGGGCGGGAATTGTGGTGCAGGAAGCGCCGAAATGCAACGGATTTCGTGAATAAAATTGTTGCAAGGAGGCGGCGAGCAGGATAGGATCCCGCTCCCCAATTGATCGAGTGGTTTACTTCGACCCTCGCCGCTGCGGAGTGGTAGTTCAGTTGGTTAGAACGCCGGCCTGTCACGCCGGAGGTCGCGGGTTCGAGTCCCGTCCACTCCGCCACCTTCCGAAAGCGTGGAGGATCCAAATCGGGATCCTGTCACCTTTCGCCACCGAACTTCCGGGGCTCGAACCCGCGCCGGGTTGGCCGCGCTTTCACCACAGGCCCCACCAACCGGTCGCCAGGATGAAGAGGCCGAGGCAAAGGTTGGCGACAGCATGCATGAGAACAACGGCCCACAGGTTCCGCGTGCGAATCGTGACCCATCCCGCCAGTGCGCCATAGAGTAGCGCCGGAACCGTGTCGGGACCGAAGTGGGCGGAGGCGAAGAACACGGTGGTCAGCCAGAAGGAGAGGGGGGCATAGAGTCCGACCGGTTGCTCCTCCCAGGGGCGCGCGTCGGGATGCAGGTAGCGCATGAGAAATCCGCGCCAGAAAATCTCTTCGACGAGTGCTACCGCAACGACCATGCGGAGAAAGCGAAAAGCCACCACGGTCACGAAGACGAGAGGGTTGTCCGAGGCGCCGAACAGGGTCGGATCGAATCCTTCGAGCCTGTCGCGAAAGCCAAGCGCCTGCAACCACGAGACCGTGTCGCCGATCCCGGTCCACGCGTGCACGACGGGGGGCGCCAGCCAGAGGGCGATCCCGGCGACGCCCATCAGGACGCCGAGTGCAATACCCCGGCGGCACACCGGAGGGTAGTGGGATCTCCAGAACCAGACCAGCGCGAGGCAGGCGAGAGTCTGAAGGGGATAGCCCCAGTGCTCCGGCGAGTGGCGCCACCACGGAAGGGCGGAGTTCTCGATCCGGAACCAACCGATTGCTTCGAGGATGAGGAGAAACGCCACGAACGGCACGGTGTGGGCCGCGAGGGGAGAGCCCCGAAGCCGCGCGATGCCGTCACCGAGGGAGCGTCCGCTCATTCCTTCCCGGAGTCATCGGCGGATCCGGATGGCGGTTCGTCGTCGGTTTCCGTGGACGCGTCCTCCACCGGATCGGCGAGTCGTTCGCCTTTCAGCCAGTTGACATCGCCCTCGATCTCGATTTCCGGATGCGCCGCGAGTGCCCGTTCGAGGATTGCCCCCGAGCCCTTGTATTGATAGTCGTCGACTTTCGTCTGCCGGACTTCCTCGTCATCGACCCGGTAATGGATTCGCGCGATGCCGCGATCCCATTTGCGCAGGTCGATGGTCTCGATCGCGTCATAGGGGATCGATTCCCCCCGGGCCGTGATGTAGGCATTCGCCGTGCCGCGAAGGTGGCGTCGGCGGGTAAGAAACAGCCACGATGCGAAGCTGAGCGAACCGGCACCGAGCAGGGCGGCGAAATGGAACTGCTCCCGGATCTCGGCGTCCGTGTATCGCTCCGGAACCTTCTCGGGGAGTTTCCGCTTCGCGGCGAAGGCCGCCCAGCTGGATCCGTTCTGCCCCGCCTCGCGGGCGGCACGAAGAGCCTCGGCTTGAGCAGGAGGGCGTTCACCGGCATCGGGCGCCTCTCCCCGTCCGCCGCGACCGGCGAGGAATGCGTCGTGAAGATCGACGGTGAAGTTCTTCTTCGGATAGCCGATGGAGCCGTCGTAGAGAAAATAGAGTCCCAGGCCGAAGATCAGGGCGAGCGCGAGACCCGTGCGGCGATAGAACCAGGCCGACAGGGAACAAACGATATCGGCATCCTCGGACGAGTCTTCCATGGGGTCAGACGATGGACGGACTGCGCGAGATTTCCAGTAGGGATTGGCGCATGACCGAACCGATTTCGGTGACCCGTGTGCGAGGTTCCGACAGCCGGGCCGGGGGACGTCCGGCCAGCGATTCACACAAATGGGAAAAAAGATGAGAAAATTTTAGAATTTAAGTTGAACAAGGGGAGGAAATTTTGTAGAATTAACCATCAGGGAGAGGTTGATGTTTGAATCGTCAAACGAAAAGAAAGCGAGGCCATCGGCAGTGGGGATATCCCGCATGGTGTGCGGACGAGTCCACGCCTCCCTCGATGCAGACGCAGGATTTACACACGAACAGTCGACCGGGTGGAAGGCGCCGAAGCGCCGTGCCACGGGTCATTGAGTGAGTTTGGGTTGAGTCGTTCCCGTCGCAAGACGGGACGGTCGCCCGAGTTGAGGGGTAATCGCGGTCCGGGCTATGGCAGGTGCTCGGGCCGCGATTCTTCTTTTCTGGTTTCGGAGCCCATTTGGTATCCGGGTGACGCCGCGCATCGCTTCAGAGAGTCCGAAAGTCAATTTTTCTGAAAAGTGACGAACCTGTCGCTTTTACCGGGCGAGGTATTCCCGATACTCGTTCGAATCGGGAGCACCGAATCCTGTGACGACACCCTGCGTTCCGGACGCGATACGGGCGAGAATTGTATTCCACGCCCCCCGGTTGGTCGTCATAGTTCTCGGGAAAACCACCCCATGAAGATCACCTTCGTTACCGATACCTATGCACCCCAGGCAAACGGGGTTGCCACGACCTTGCAGCGGCTCGTCATCGGATTGCGAGAGCGCGGTCACGAGGTCGACGTGATTCGTCCTTCCGTCCTCGATTGCGAGGAACAGGGAATGAAGGTTCCGTCCGTCTCTCTTCCGGGATACCGGGAGGTCAGGCTCGGCTTTCCGATGCGACTCGTCCTGCAGTATCGCTGGTCGCGCAACCGGCCCGACGTGATCTATGTGGCGACCGAGACTCCGTTGGGGGCTTCGGCGATCACGGCGGCCCGCGCTCTGAAGATACCGGCAGCCTCCGGATTCCACACCAATTTCCAGCAATACATGGCGCACTATCAGCTGCCCCTGCTGGAGCAGGCGACGCTCTCCTATCTCCGGCACGTGCACAATCGCTCCGACTGCACCTTCGTTCCGTCCAACGACGTCATCGAGCAACTCGCCGAGAGCGGCTTCCTGAACCTGGAGCTCTTGCCGAAGGGGGTCGATACGAAGACCTACAACCCGAAGAAGCGCGACTCGCTCCTCCGCCAACGATGGGGTGCCCGCGACAATTCGGTGGTGGGGCTCTACGTCGGCCGGATCGCGGCGGAAAAAAACCTGCCCATGATCGTGAAGACGTTTCTCGAGGTCCAGAAGCGGATTCCCGATTTCCAGGGGGTCTTCGTCGGGGACGGGCCCAAGCTCGCGGAACTGCGCAGCGAGCATCCCCAGTTTCACTACGAGGGCATCCGGCGAGGCGAGGAGTTGGCGGCCCGCTATGCCTCCGCCGACGTCTTCATCTTTCCAAGCATCACCGAGACCTTCGGAAACGTGACGCTCGAGGCGATGGCGAGCGGGCTCGCCGTGGTCGCCTACGATTACGCCGCGGCGCGGCAGCACATCATCGACGGTGTCAACGGCTTCAAGGCACCGTTTAATGAGGAGCCGCTCTTCATCCAGAAGGCCTTGAGGGCCGCGAAAACCGATCTGACCGAGATTCGCAAGGAGGCGCGGATCTCGGCACGGAAAGTCCGGTGGAAGAAAGTGATCAAGCGATTCGAGAAGCATCTCACCCGGCTCGCCAGTGGGGATACGCGGAGCCTGCTGGACGACGACTCCGGCACCGATGCCGACGAGGAGGAACCCGCCAACCGTGAAGAGGTGTCCGTGTGAAGATGTTCGTGTGAAAATGTTCGTGTGAAAATGTCCGTATGAAGAAACAGCAATTCCACAGCATCTTCATCTCCGATGTCCACCTCGGGACGAAGAACTGCAAGGCCGAGGAGGTCATCAGGTTCCTGAAGGCGACCCGGTGTCAGAAGCTGATCCTGAATGGTGATATCGTCGATGGCTGGGCGCTCAAGAGCGGGGGGAAGTGGGAGCCGTCGCATACCAAGTTCGTCCGGACCGTTCTCAAGAAAATGGAGAAGCAGGGAACGGACGTGATCTACCTGCGCGGGAATCACGACGACATTCTCGAGCGCTTCCTGCCCGTCGCGTTCGGCAATCTCGTGATCGAGCACGAATACATACACGAGACGCCACGCGGAAAATACCTGGTCGTGCACGGCGACGGTTTCGACTCCGTCACGACCGATCACAAGTGGATCGCGGTGCTGGGGTCGTGGGGCTACGAGTTGCTGCTCCGCGTCAACCGTCTCTACAACCGCTGGCGGGAATGGCGGGGCAAGGAGTATTTCTCGCTCAGCAAGACGATCAAACACAAGGTGAAGTCGGCCGTGAGTTTCGTCGGCCGCTACGAGGACCAGTTGAAGGAGCTGGCGGTGGTGCGAGGTTGCTCGGGCATCATCTGCGGCCACATTCACACGCCGGCGAACAAGGTTCTCGACAACGGGGTGCACTACCTCAATTCCGGAGACTGGGTCGAGTCGCTCACCGCCATCGTCGAGCCCGAGCCCGGTGTTTTCGAGGTAGTGGAATACGCGGAGTTCATGGCGCGCCGCGAGACGGAGGAAGCTCTTGCCGAATCGGAGCCGGATTTCGTCGAGACGGACGAACCCGGTGAGGCGTCGCGCGCCCCCGAGCCGCTCGAGAAGCCCGAGGGGGCGCCCGTCACCGTCTGAGCGGCCGGTTTCTGACCTGACCGGATCCTGCTGAATTTGAATCGAAGTTGCTTATTTCCAGGAAATTGCTTATGGACTGGTCCGAGGAATTCGATTCACTGATGTCGGAAACAAACGTTCACACTCTTGCGAACTTCGAGAATGCCCTGCGTGATATGCGCAACGAGGTGCTCCGGATGTCGAGCATCGCGGAGCAGAATCTCAAGAATGCAGTGAACGGGCTTCTCACCCGGAACGGCGAACTCTGCAACGAGGCGATCGCGGACGACGACGATGTCAACACCCTGGAGCGCTCGATCGACGCGCTCTGTTTCGAGATCCTGGTTCGCTACAATCCGGTGGCGACCGACCTGCGCGAGGTTCTCGCCGGGATGAAGGTGGCCAACAACCTCGAGCGCATTTCGGACGAGGCGGAGAGCATCGCGCGACGGTCCCGCAAAATCCTGAAGCATCCGGAGATTCTCGAGACCCGGATGATCGAGCCTCTCTATCGTCAGGCCCTGGGGCTCTACCACGATGCGACCCGGACCTACACGGACGGAAACACCGAGCTCGGCCTGACCCTCTACGAAAAGGACAAAGCTCTCGACAAGGCGCACAACCAGGTCATCAAGGAACTGACCAAGTGCATCGACGACGACAACACGAACGCCAAACCCTTTCTCCACCTCATCCTGATCGTGCGGAGTCTCGAGCGGGTGGGGGACCACTGCGTGAACATCGGAGAGGACGCGATTTTCCGCGAGAGTGCCGCCGACGTGCGGCACCTCGGACCCGAGCGGGCCGCCGAGGAAATCGAGCAGAGCTGATCCAGGGGTGGATCGGGTCCGAATCCCGGGCGTTCGCAATTCGGGGGCATTCGCAAACCGGACGGGCGACTCGAGGTTGAGTCGCCCGCCGATCCCCGATCTGAGCGAGGTCGGGTCACCACGCCTTCTGCCATCCCGCGGTGATCATTCCGTCGCGTTGCATCTGGGGACCGTTGAGGTCCTGGGCCAGTGGGAGGATACCCTCGACGGCGAAGCGGTGGCCCTTGAGCACTCCGTTGCGAATGGAGTAGTTGAGACCGACGCCGCCCTCGAACCAGGTGCCTCCGTGGTTGGCCGGGTCCATCGGTGGCGCCATGCGAAGTCCGCGAAACCGGCGATCCTCGCCCTGGATCGCGTCGGCTCCTTCGAGAGTGAGACGTCCCGACACGCTCAGGGAGTCGGACAGGCGGTAGGCGAGCCAGCCCGTGCCCTTGATACGATCGCCAAAGGCGAAATCGAAATCGTTCTCTCCGAGGTGGAGCCGCCCCATCAACTGGGCCCCGCCGGAGAGGTCCCCGTCCTGCCAGAGCCAGGTGACACCGGGGAGCAGGTCCCAGGTTCCGGTTCCCGGGTGCATCGGGTAGGCCCGGTCGCTGATGTCTCCCACCGGAGCGCTGACTCCAAGATGAAGGTGCACCCTCTGGTTGTTCTTGGCGAAGATCCGGTAGAGACCGGAGATGGCCAGGTCACCCCATCCCTCCGTGTTCATGAGAAAGGTGCGACCGTTCATGGCGCGGGCCGGACTGCCCGGCATGGTGAGATGGTTCATCTCGCGAAAGTGGTAGCTCGTCATGGCCATGAGCGTGAGCGTGTCCGAGGGGGCGAACATCAGGCCGAGCATGTGCATTTCCATCGTCATGGTCGTGGGCGCGACCATGAAGCCACGTCCGAAGACATCGGTCGAACTCAGATCGGTCGAACCGTCGCGCAGGCCCTCCATGTCCATCCACATGTAGCGGTAGGAGAGCATGGCTTCCCCCGCTTCGTGGGTATGGTCGCCCATCACTCCGATGGGGGCGTGGCTGTCGGGGCGGTGGGGATCCCAGCGGTTCTCGTGGTGGGATTCCTTCGGTGCCTTACCCCAGTCGACGGCGGCATGGTCGCCCGCCGATGCGGGGGCATAGAGTGCCGTGGCCAACAGGAGGGTCGAAATGGTGGTCTTCGGAAGGGAAGCGATCTGTGAATTCATGAAAAGAGTACGGTGAAGAATATGTCGAAAAATAGGGAACCGGGCGGCGACGCCGCCGGCTTGCGCGTCCCGGTTGCGGAACGCGAACGAGAAAACCGTGACCACGGCCCGTTGACCGGGAGTCCTTTCCGGTCGAACGGACCGGCGGAAGAAGCGAGGCGGGCGCGGCGGGTGGTCAGACCCGGGGGGGAGGATCGAGATCGCTCGCGGTGAGAAAGAAGTAGCAACTCGCTGCCTCGGGAAGGGCGGTTCCCCGGCCGGGGCGGGGTGGCGCCCCCATCGAGCGGCATGCGAGCGGAGCGAGCAGGATGTTCTTCGAGAGCAGGTCGAGCAACTGCTCGCCCTCGGAGGCCTTTTCGCGTTCGATCGCGTGACAGTGGTCGCAGGGCGCCCTCCCCGACACGGTGCGGACGATCGATTCGCCGAGGGTGACACCGGGACGGTGCGTCGACGCGAGGATCATCTCGCTCCACGTGATCGACTGCATCACACACCAATGCAGATCGGTGATGGAAAGGGCCACCACGAAGCAGCAGATCTGACCGAGCCGAGACACAAGATCCGATCGATGCACGCGAAGGGACGGCTTGTCAAGTCTGCCACGAAAAAAGGGGGAGGCGATGCAGGAGGCCGGTGCCACTTTTTCCTTGCCGCGTTGCCGACTTCGCCGAAGCATGATGCACGATGACGAGAGAGCGAGTTGCAGTGGTCACGGGCGCGTCGAAGGGGGTCGGACGGGGCATTGCCTACGGGTTGGCCGATGCCGGATGGGACATCGCGGTCAACTATTTTCGTGATCGCGACGGAGCCGAGGAGACGAGGGCCGAGGTCGAAAAGCGAGGACGCCGGTGCATCCTGATCGGCGCGGACTGCGGTGAGATCGAGCAGGTTGGGCCCATGTTCGCCGCGGTGAAGGCCGAGTTCGGGAGAATCGATTGCCTGGTGAACAACGCTGGCCGCCAGACCTTTGCCCCGGTCCTCGAATTGAGGGAAGAGGACTGGGACCGCACGATCAAGACCAACCTCAAGGGAGCGTTTCTCTGCACACAGGCCGCGGCGCGGATCATGAAGGAGCAGGGCGAAGGCGGCACGGTCATCAACATCGGTTCCGGCGCCAACAAGCAGCCTTTTCTCAACTTGGTCGATTACTGCGCCTCCAAGGGAGGTCTCGAGCAGTTCACGCGCGTCTGTTCCTGTGAACTCGGTAAATACGGGATCCGGGTGAACTGCGTCGGACCCGGTGCGATCGAGATCGAGCGCACCAGGGAGGAGGACGAGAACTATGCCGCGACCTGGTCTGCGATCACACCGATGGGACGGGTGGGAAACCCCGGTGACGTCGCGGCTGCGGTGGTCTACCTCACGAGCGATGCCGCCGAATTCGTGACCGGTCAGACGCTCTACGTCGACGGCGGACTGTGGACGCAGACGCACTGGCCCTACGACGTGGAGTAGGGCACGGACGAGGGAGTGATTGACCGGGACTGTGCCCTACCATTCCCACATGATCACCTCCAGCAGGTTGCTGTAGTCGTCGGTCCAGAGGGTCTGGCGGGGTTCCTCGCGATACCAGTCGCTGGCCCATCCGGCCTCTCTGAGGCGGGTGAGAAACTCCTCGTCGTCGCTCACGAGAACCCACTCGGAGTAGTAGAGATGATAGATGTCCTCCTCGGGATTGTGCATCACGAGAGCGGCCTCCTTGTCGAACTCGCTCGCGAGCCGGCGCACCGGATCGCTCAGGTCGAGGTGGAGGTTGGAGATGTGAATGGCGAGCACCCCGCCGGGCGCCATGTGGTCGAAGTAGAGGGCGAAGGCCTCCCGGGTGAGCAGGTGAATCGGGATCGAGTCCCCGCTGAATGCATCGACGAACAGGATGTCGAACTGGCGATTCGTGCCGTTTGTCCGCTCCCGGTCCAGGGAGATCCGGCCGTCGCCGAGGACGACCTCGGTGTCGGCGCGACAGTCTTCGAGATAGGTGAACTGCTCCCGGGCCAGGTCCGTCACCTGAGGGTTGATTTCGTAGAAGACCAGCTTTTCGCCTTCCTGCATGTGGGTGGCGATCGTGCCGATGCCGAGTCCCACCACCCCGACGGTGAAGGGGCGATGCCGGTCGGAAGCGGTGCGGGTGGGGTGCGAGGCGAAGGCGGCCCCGACGCCACTCTCCTCGCCGTAGTAGGTCGTCGCGAGCTCCCGGTATTGATCGGAGAGGTACTGGCGACCGTGGCTGATGCGTCCGTGATAGAGTGACCGGTAGTGATCCTCGGTGAATTCGTTGCCCTCGTAGATGCGGAGGACACCGTAGAATCCCCGTCGCGCATCGACCGCTCCCGCCCGGGTGTCGCTGTAATGCACGTGAAGGAAACAGGCGAGCACGGTGATGCCTGCGATCGAGAGCGCCGCCGATGTCGCCTTCAGGAACGGCCCGGGAGAGTCCCGGAAGAGGCGGTAGCCGGTCAGAACGGCGACGGCGAGCAGGACGAGCGGCAGTTCCCAGTATCCGTCGGAAAAGAGGCGGGGGGCGGCGAGATTGACGAAAAGGCCGCCGAGCGCTCCGCCGAGGGAAACGGCGAGGTAGAATGAGGTGAGGTAGTGCGGGTGGGGCTTGATCCGGACCATCTCGCCGTGACACATCATGCAGGCGGTGAGGAGGGCCGCCGCATAGATGCCGATCTGGATCGCGAGGTGGATCTCCCCTTCGGCGAACTGCTGATTGAGAAGGTAAACGAGGGCTCCAATGGAGAGGGCGGCGAGGGGGATCCAGACGGGGCGAAAATACCAGCGGGCGTGATCGAAGCAGATGATGAAGGTCGTCAGGTAGAGCGAGAGCGGAAGAATCCAGAGGAAGGGAACCACCGCCACGTCCTGGCACATCTGGTTCGTGATCGCGATCAGGAGAATCGAACCAGAGGCGGCGAACACGACCCAGAGGAGACGATGGATCAATGGTGGGGCGGGTGGTGCATCGTCCGCCTCTTCCCGGGCCACGGATCCTTCCCCCTCACCCCGTCCCGCGCGAACGAAGCCGATGGCGCAGAGTCCGGCGAGGACGACGTAGCCGACGAAGAGAATCGACCAGATCCCGGCCTGGGTCTGTAGCCGGAAGACGGGCTCGACGAGAAAGGGATAGGTGAGCAGTCCGAGCAGGGAACCGACATTGGAGACGGAGTAGAGGCGGTAGGGGGACAGGCGCGGATGGCTGCGGGTAAACCAGTGCTGCAGGAGAGGACCGGACGCCGAGAGAGTGAGGTAGGGCAGGAGAATCGTCACGGCCAGCAAGGTGATGATACCCAGTGTGGGCGAGGGTTCTTCCCCGGTCGGTTTGAGTGATTCGGGTGGCAGGATGGGGAGCAGGAGGCAGGCGAGGGCGAGCAGGGCCAACTGGATGCCGGCCTGCCAGGCGGGACGTCGCCGGAAGCGCGACACGAGAAGATGGGCGAGTGCGTAGCCGCCGAGGAGCCCCGCCTGAAAGAAGAGCATGCAGGTGGTCCAGACCGCCGGGGATCCTCCATACCAAGGGAGAATCATCCGGGCGATGATGGGCTGCACCTGGAAGACGAGGAAGGCGCTGAGGAAGACGGCGGCGAGGTAGAAGGGCATGCGCGTGAGAAGAGCCTCTCACGTATAGTGGGGCCGCGGGCACTGTCGAGCGTTTTTCGTGAGTGGAGGTAACCCGGGCCCGGGTCGGTTCACGGCCGGCTCCCGAGGAAGTGCTCGAAGAACGCGTAGATCACCGCATTGGATTCGGGAGTCGGAGCGTGATTGGGACGATTCGTCATCGCGACGCGGTTCTCGTGGCCGAGCAGCCGGTTGATCGCGACGAGGTGATTGAGCGCGCGCCACCGCTCCGGGGGATCCTCGCTTCCCCCGGATACGAGGAAGGGACGTGGTGCGAGGAGAGCGTGGAGCTCATGCAGGTCGTGTCCCTCGGCGAGCAGCCTGGGATAGAGCCCCCGAGCCGGGTTCTCGTCGGTAATCACTCCGCGCGGGCGCCACGGACGCGGATGCCATCCCAGGTACCAGGGCTCCCAGTAGTTCACGCTGGGGCGGGTATCGAAAACGATGCCCGGATCGGAGACCGCCACGGCCGCAAAACGCTCGAAGAGGCATCCGGCGAAGAGGGCCCACTTGCCCCCGAAGGAATGTCCCACGATGCCGATTCGATCCGGATCGACTTCCGGACGCGCCGCGAGGACGTGCCAGGCATTGGCCGCCGCACAGCCCAGCATCGAGAGGGGCTGCACCCGCGCGTCGTCGATCGAGGGCCAGTAGAGGGCGTAGGTCTTGGCGGCGGTGGCGTCGGTCGTTCCGATGGAAAGGGTCACGAAGCCTCGCTTCGTCAACTGGTAGGCGAAGTCACGGTTCTCGCGGCCCTTCCCGATCGCCGTCTCGGGCTCGTAGTAGACAACCAGGACGGCGGGGGCGGGCTCGGACTTCGCGAGGGAGTGAGGGACCAGCAAATAGCCGGTGGTCTCTTCCCCGGGAATCCACTCGAACCGGATCGTCTCCTGCCGGAAACCGTCGCCTTCCGTCGTCGTCTCCACCGTCACGCTGGGATTCTCGAAGAGAGGTGGCCATTCCCCCAACAAGGCGGTCCATTGCGTCCGGATTTCCTGCCTCCGCGCCTGCCAGTCGGCCGCGCTCTCCACCGGTCGTCCATCGTTGAACGACAACACCGGACGGAAGGTGCCGAGGTCGTCTTCGTAGGGCGCTACGGGTGAAAAGGCACTGGCGAGCTCGGCGGGCTGCGCGCCCAGCGGCTGCCGCTCCGCTCCGAGAACAAAGAGAAGGGAGAGAATGAACGTGCGGCGGAAATTCATGGTCTTTTTTACAGGTAGACTTGCGTTTCTGGCGAGGGCGATTTTCGTGTCCGCGTCGAGCCGGTCTCATCCGGAAAGCGTTACCTTCTCTGACACGATTTTGGAATTCTCGAGCGACACCTCCTCCGGCAGCACTTCGTCCGCGCCGTCCCGCAAGACGGTGCTCTTCGACTTCGAACCGGGTGGTTTGGGCAGCGAAACGGAATGGATTTCGATCAACGACGGCATCATGGGCGGACGTTCCCGGGGGATGGCGTCGCGGGCAGATGGGCACCTGGTCTTTTCCGGCGAGATTTCCCTGGAGAATGGCGGGGGCTTTTCCTCGATCCGGACGGGTCGGTATCGGGCGAACCTGGACGGAGCGAAGGGGGTCGGGATGCGTGTCAGGGGCGACGGCAAGTGCTATCAGTTTCGCCTCTACACCCACGCTTTCCACGAAGGCACCCAGATCGGATACACCGCGAGTTTCGAAACCGAGAAGGGTTCCTGGAGCGAGATCGTGCTTCCCCTGGGTCACTTCGAGCCGCGATTCCGGGGCAGGACGCTCGCCGGTCCGGAGATGGATCCGGCCCGGATCGAGGGATTCGGACTTCTCCTCGCCGACAAGCAGGAAGGCGCCTTCCGAATCGAGGTCGATTGGATTGCGCGAATCGACTGAGAGCGGCATGATGATCGCATGACGGCCGCCCTCGTATTTTCCATCGTCAATACCCTCGCCCTGCTGGTGTGGATCTTTCTGATCGCGGGAGCGCGGTGGCTCCCCCGGGCCTTCGCGGCGGTGCGCTATGCCTTTCCCGTGGCCCTCGCCGGTGTCTATGCGGTCTGCTTGTTCCTGGGGAAACCCGAAGAGGGAGCGGGCTTCGGTTCCCTGGAGGCGGTGACGAAACTGTTCACCCACGAGTGGACCATCCTGGGCGGGTGGATCCACTACCTGGTCTTCGACTTCTTCGTCGGGTGCTGGATCCTCGAGAAGGCGAAGACCGAGGCGATTCCGCACTGGCAGATCGTCGTCCCGATGATCTTCACCTTCATGCTGGGGCCGGTGGGTCTTGCGCTCTTCCTGGTCCTCTGGGGAGCGAGGAGGAAGTTGGTCAAATCCGGGTGACCGGAGCCGGGACTCCCCGCGCCGGCGGGGCTAGGCGGCGAGACCGTTGCGCTCGCGGCTCAGCATGAACTGGTTTCCCTCGGTGTCGATGCACATCGCGAGATGGGGCGCCTCGTCGCCCTCGGGTTTCGGTTCGTCGGGACACTGGCCTCCGGCCTTGCGGACTTCCTCGGCTCCGGCGACGACATCGGGGACCTGGAAGGTGATGCCGGTCCACGTTTTCTTGCCTTCCCCTCCGCTGTGAATCGAGAGCAGCCCGCCGGCGATGCGCAGCTCCGTGATGTGGGGATTCTGCTTCACGATCTCCCCGCCGAAGACCTCCTGGTAGAACGTCGCCGCCCGTTCCGAATCGGCCGCCCAGATCGTGTATTTCAGTTTTTCGACATTCATGCCCCAAGTGTAGCAGGCGAGCCGGTTCGGAGCGAGCCGGAAGGATGTCCTGGCGCGGTATCGTGTGCGGGAGGGGTGACGGACGACTCTCGGGCACCCCTTTCCACTTTTACGCTGGCGTCGTCGGTGCATCGCCGTTTCATTCCCGGCCCGTGAAGATCGTCTATCCAGAGGCCCTGCCCGTGTCTCGTCATCGCCAACGCATTCGCGAGGCGGTGGCGAAGCACCAGGTCGTGATCGTGTGCGGGGACACGGGCTCGGGCAAGACGACGCAGTTGCCCAAGATCGCGCTCGAGCTGGGCCGGGGGGACAAGGGGAAACGCATCGGCTGCACCCAGCCGCGCCGGATTGCGGCCACGTCGGTGGCTTCACGGGTCGCGGAGGAACTGCAGGTCTCGCTCGGGGCCGAGGTGGGATACCAGATCCGCTTCGACGACAGGACCGATGCCGCTCGCACCCGGGTGAAGTTCATGACCGACGGCATCCTGCTCGCCGAGACCCAGGGAGATCCGTCGTTGCGTGGGTACGACACGATCATCGTCGACGAGGCGCACGAGCGCTCGCTGAATATCGATTTCATTCTCGGCTACCTTCACCGTCTCCTGCCCCGGCGACCCGACCTGAAGGTGATCCTCTCGTCCGCCACCCTCGATGCCGAGGCCTTTGCGGATTTCTTCGACGGCGCTCCCGTGATCAGCGTGGAAGGCCGCACCTTCCCGGTCGAGGATCGCTACCAGGTTCCGCTCGACGACCGCGAGCACATGTCCGACCAGATCCTCCGGGCGGTGGAGGATCTCGCCGCGGAGGACCGGTTCGGCGACACCCTGGTCTTTCTCCCCGGCGAACGCGAGATTCGCGACGCCGCCGACCTCCTCGAGGGACGCAAGTTGCCCGACACGCTCGTGCTTCCACTTTTCGCCCGGCTCGCCGCCAAGGAGCAGCAGGCCGTGTTTCGTCCGATCCGCGGCAGGCGCCGCATCGTGCTGGCGACGAACGTGGCCGAGACGTCCCTGACGATTCCGGGCATCCGTTTCGTCATCGACACGGGTCTTGCCCGGATCAGCCGGTTCGACGCCCGGTCCGGCATCCAGCGCCTCCAGGTCGAGGAGATCTCCCAGGCGAGCGCGCGGCAGCGGCGCGGGCGATGCGGACGTGTCTCCGAGGGCATCTGCGTGCGTCTCTACGACGAGGAGGACTTTCGCGAGCGGCCGCCCTTCACCGATCCGGAGATCCTGCGTTCGAACCTCGCCGGTGTGGTCCTGCAGATGGAGGATCTCGGGCTCGGCGATCCTCTCGAGTTTCCGTTCGTCGACACGCCCCAGCCGAAGCGGGTGAGCCAGGCCTACAAGACGCTCGAGGAGATCGGTGCCATCGAGAAGCGGGGGAAAAGGAGGAATCTGACCGAGAGTGGCCGGACGATCGCGCGGCTTCCGGTCGACCCGCGCATCGGACGGCTCCTCGTCGCGGCGCACGAGGAGAAGTGCATCCGGGAAGCGCTGATCGTCGCGAGCGCCCTGTCGGTGCAGGATCCGCGTGAACGCCCCCAGGAGAAGCAGCAGGCGGCAGACGAAGCACACGCCCGCTTTCGCGACAAGCGTTCCGACTTCACCGGGTGGTTGCGCTGGTGGCACGGGATCCGCTCGGCCCGGAAGAAGTCGAACAACGAGCTGCGCCGTTTCTGCAAGAAGAACTTCCTCAACTACCGGCGCACCCAGGAGTGGATTTCGCTGCACCGCGAGTTGCGCGACGCGATCCGGTCGCTGCGCTGGACGATTCCGAAAGGGGAGATCGACGATCCGGAGGACACCTACTCGGAGCCGCTCCACCGGGCCATCCTCTCCGCGATCCCCTCGCACATCGGTTTGCACCGGGGCAAGAAGAAGGGCTACCGCGGGGCGGGAAACACCGACTTCTTTCTCTTTCCCGGCTCCGGCGTCTTCGGCGCCTCGCCGTCCTGGGTGATGGCCTTCGAACGGGTCGAGACCGCCAAGCTCTATGCGCGGAACGTGGCGTCGTTCGATCCCGGCTGGATGGAGAAGGTCGCCCCGCACCTGTGCCGCTACCGCTATTCCAATCCGCACTGGGTCGCCGAGCAGGGAGCCGTCTACGGAGAGGAGACCGTGGTCGCCTTCGGCCTGCCCGTGGTCGAGAAACGGAGGATCCACTACGCCCGGGTCGACCGGGCCAGGGCCCGAGAAATCTTCATCCTCGAGGCGCTCGTGAACGGGAACACGCGGGCGCCCCTTCCGGCCCTGCGGGAAAACGTCGCGACCCTCGAAGCGGCGGAGCGTCTCGAGCACAAACTGCGGCGGCTCGGGGGACTCGTCCATCCGCCGAATGTCGTCGCCTTCTACGAGGAGCGCCTGCCTCGCGACATCTGCACGCAGAAGGACTTCGAGAAGTGGGCCGTCGCCCAGCCTGCGGAGACACTGCGACTCGCGATCGAGGACTGCCTCGTGCCGCAGGGAGATCCCATCGTGATCGAGGACTTTCCCGATGAGACGATGGCGCCCGATGGCGAGGTGTCCTACCCGCTGAGCTATCTCCACAACCCCTCGGAGGAGGCGGATGGGATCAGTGTCAGGATTCCGCTCGGCGATCTGCCGCACCTCCCGGACTGGTTCGGCGAATGGCTCGTGCCCGGCTGGTTGCCGGAGAAGGTGGGGCAGTTGCTGCGGCTGCTCGGAAAGGAGTGGCGCACCTCCCTGCCCGCGAACCGCGAAGTCGTCGACGCCTTTCTCGATGCCTGGGAGGGCTACGAACCGGACTGCGGGCTGCTCGAGGCGGTGATCGACTTCCTTCACGACGCGTACGCCCTGGAGGTGGGAGAGGAAGCCTTCGATCTCGATCGAATGCCGGGCTACCTGCGCCTGCGATTCGAGATCCACGACGACAAGGGGCGGCTGATCGGCGCGGGCAAGGATCTCGCCGCACTGCGCGAGAAATTCGCGGGACGGGTGAGGAAACGCTTCGGGGAGATCGCGAGCGGGAAATGGGAACGGGGCCGGGTGGGATCCTGGAACTTCGGGGATCTTCCCGGCGAGGTGGCGCTCGATCGTCACACCTCGGGATTTCCCGGACTCTATGATACCGGCAAAGGGGAAGCGGCCCTGAAATTGTGGCCGAGCCGCGAATGTGCGGCCTACCAGCACCGAATCGGGGTAGCGCGGCTGTTTCGCACGGTCGAGGCGGAAACCTTCGCCCGGCTCGAGAAGGAACTCTTCCGCGGGGGTCCCGCAGCACAAGCTCCGGTGAAACGCCGGAAGGCACCGGTCAAGGCCGCGGGCGGTGGCGACGGTTTCGGTTCACTCGCGGCAGCCTTCGCGGAATCCGGCTCACCTCCGCGGCGGAGAGAAAGGGAGGAGCCGCCGGCGAAACAGGCGGCGCCTGCGGCGAAGGCGGCCAGGACGGCGACGGGATTTCTCACCCGTGAGCAGGTCCTCCTGTTGGGACAGGTGGGGCGTGATCCGTCCCGGAATCGCGACGACCTTCTCACCGCGATCGCGAGCCGGGCCGTGGGAACTCCGAGCACCCGGGCGGAATGGGACGAGGCGACCGCGGCGGCGAAGGGGCGGCTTTTCGAGATCGGAGCCGGACTCTGTGAACCCCTGGGAAAGATCCTCGACAGCATCGAGCGGATCGGTGGCATGTGGGAGGAGGTGAAGGGCGGGTACGACGAGAGCATCGCCGACGCCCGCGAGCATCTCGATCGGCTCCTCGCCCTGGGGTGGATTCGCGAGGATGACCTGGCGAGGCGGCTGGTCGATTTCCAGGGACTGGAGGCCCGGCTCACCCGGATGCTGGGCGCTCCTCCCGCGAAGGATCTCGCCAAGCTCGACCGCTATCGCGAGGAGGCGGCCGGGATCTGGCGGGAGGAGGCGAGTTGCGAGTGCGGGCACTGTCTCGTTCCCGTGTCGCTCGCCGCGCAGCGGGATGCGGACTGCGACCTGCGGCTCCGGGAATTCGCTCCCGAACTGCGAAAACGGATCAGGCGGTAGGAGCGGTTCGGTGCCGAATCATCGGGCGGCCGCTTTCGCGTGTTCGATCAGGAAATCGACGAGGGGCTGGCACTGGAAAAACTCGGGCCAGAAGTTGTGTCCCTGGCGCGGGATCCGGATGAGGTCGAAGAGCTCGTCCTGGCCCGCCTCGGCGTAGATCGTTTCCAGCGCCCCGGAGTTCTCCGCGATCGGAACGACCTCGTCGATCTCCCCGTGGATGATGAAGACGGGAATTTCCGCCTCGGCGAGAACGGCACCCCGGCGGATCGGGTTCCAGTCATCCTGGCGCTGATCGAGATCCGCGGGAGTGGCCCCGTAGGCGTCGGCGGCGCGCTTCACGCCCGGGTAGATGGTGTAGTCGTAGACCGGGTAGATCCCCCCGATGGCGGCGACGCGACCGGGTTGCGAGATCGCCCAACTCGAAGCCCAGAGTCCGCCACGGCTGCGTCCGAGCGCGGCAGGAACCTCGGCGAACCCGCGTCGATCCATTTCCTCGTAGAGTGACTCGAATGCCGGAAAGGCCTTCGGGCTGCCATAGGCTTCCCCGACGTCGATGCCTGCGACGGCGACTCCGGCCTCGAGGAACTGGCGATGCATCCAGCTCTCGTGGGAGTCCGGATAGGCCGGCAGGGTGGGGGCGTAGAAGATCCACGGATTTCCCTCGGCCGGCTCGCCGGGTTTCATGAGGAAGGCGCGCCTGCCGCCGAGGTCGAAGGTCTCGCCGTTGAAAAGGACCTGCTTTCGCGGGGCGCCCTTGCCTTTGCCCGCTCCCTTGCCGGCACCGGGACGTGCCTTCGTCTTGCCTTTGCCCTTGCCGGCGTCCTCCGGTAGGTCGCGCGAAGCGAGCTCCACGAAGGCGTCGAGATGCGTTTGCCAGAGAGCGACGAGTTCCTCGAGCTTGTCGGGATTCGCCTCGGCGAGGTCGTTCGTCTCGGTGCGATCGGCGTCGAGGCGGTAGAGCTCCCAGGGTTCGCTCTCGGATGCGACAGCCTTCCAGTCGCCCTGGCGAACCGCCTTGTGTCCATCGTGAAACCACCAGAGCGAATCGTGGGTGACGCCTTCGTCTTTCTCGAAGAGCGGGACGAGAGAGCGGCCGGGCGAGGGCGGCACGTTCTCCGCGGCGGTGGCGCCGGTGAGCTGGAGGAGGGTCGGCACGACGTCGATGACATGACCCGGTGTGCGCCGGATCTCACCCCGGGCGGCGATGCCCTCCGGCCAGGAGAGAATGAAGGGCGTCGCGATGCCTCCCTCGTGCGTCCAGGTCTTGTGACGGCGAAACGGCGTGTTGCTCGTCGTCGACCATCCGGGCCCGAGGCAGAGGTAGGTGGCGGCGGATCCCCGCGGGGCGTCGGGATCATGGCCGTCGTCCCGCACCATGATCTCGGCACTGGCGCCGTTGTCGGAGAGAAAGATCACGAGAGTGTCTTCGGTTTCTCCCATCGCATCGATGCGGTCGAGGACGCGCCCGATCTCGATGTCCATGCGGTGGATCATCGCCGCGTGGATCGCCATCTTGTCGGCCTGAAAGTCCTGTTGTTCATCGGTCAGGGTCTCCCACGGCACGGGGCGGTTCACCTCCCCGTCGCCCAGGATCTCGAGGGCCTCGGGAAAGTGGTAGGGAGGGCCGAGTTCCGGTTCCGGTGGGGAAAGGGCGACGTCGAGAAGTCCCAGCTTGCGTTGCGACTCGAAGCGTTCTTCGCGGATGGCGTCCCATCCCGCCCGGTAGCGCTCGCGGTAGAGTGCGATGTCCTCGGGCAGGGCGTGCAGCGGGAAATGCGGGGCCGCGAAAGCCAGGTAGGCGAAGAAAGGTTGGTCCGCGTGATCCTGCTCGTGCTCGTCGAGCATCGCGATGAGGTGATCGGCCAGGGCGATCGTGGCGTAGAAGCCGGAGTCTTTCTCGACGGCGGGGAGCGGTTCGTCGTCGAGCCAGTGGCGAGTCGGGTTGAAGAAACGGCCCTGGTCTCTCAGGTAGTAGGAGCGATCGAATCCCTGCTCGACCGGCATGCCGTCGATGTGCCATTTGCCGATGTGGTAGGACCGGTAGCCCTGTGGCTGCAGCATCTTCGGAAGGAGCGGCGCCCAGTCGGGTCGAATGCCCCGGTTACCGCCGCCGCTGGGAACGCCCGGCAGGGTGTCGCGGCGGATCTGCTGCGCGTAGTAGCCGGTGAGAAGCGCACCCCGCGTCGGCCAGCAGCGGGCCGTGTTGTAGAACTGCGTGAAGCGAAGCCCGTTCTCCGCCAGCGCGTCGAGTCGCGGGGTCTCGATCTCTCCGCCGTAGCAGCCGAGATCGGAGAACCCGAGGTCGTCGGCCATGATGAGGAGAATGTTCGGTTTCTCGGAAGCGGTGGCGAGGAAGAGGGGAGAGCAGGAAAGGGCGAGCAGGGCGAGGAGAAATCTCATTGGGGCAAACAGGGTCGGTCGAGAGAGTCAACCCTGTCGGATGGCGGAGTCAACCCTGTCGGGTGAAAAGGGTTACCCTGTCGGGTGGGTGGGTAGACCCCTTTTGCGTTGCCACGTCCCTGGTCCGGTTTCACGATGGTCCGCATGAGATCGCTGCTTGCCGCGTGGTTTGGGTTGCTCGTCTTTGCCGGGCCTCTCGCTGCCGAAGACCGTCCCAACATCCTTTTCTGCATCGCCGATGACTGGGGCTGGCCCCACGCGGGAGCCTATGGTGCCGGCGACTGGATCAGGACGCCCGCTTTCGACCGGATCGCGGAGGAGGGGGTCCTCTTCGAGAACGCCTTCACCTCGAATCCCAAGTGTTGTCCGAGCCGCGCCAGCATGGTCGCGGGACGCAACTCCTGGCAGATGGCCGAGGCCGTGAATCATATCGTGCCGTGGCCGAGCCAGTTCGTCAGCTACGTCGACCTCCTCTCCGAGGCGGGCTACCATACCGGCTACACCGGCAAGGGATGGGGGCCCGGAACCTGGGAGGAATCGCGGGCGACAAACCCGGCGGGGGAGGCCTACGACAAGTTCACCAGCGATCCCGGATTGCGCGCGGTCTCGCGAAAGGACTATGCGCGGAACTTCATCGAGCACTTTCTCGCCGAGCGTCCCGAGGGACATCCCTTCTGTTTCTGGCTGGGCACCCACGAACCCCATCGCGTGTACGAAGAGGGAGCCGGGGTGCGCGCGGGCCGCGACCCGAAAACTGTCGAGTTGCCCGACTTCTATCCCGACAATCGCGCGATCCGGGAGGACATGCTCGACTACGCTCTCGAGGTCGAGCACTTCGATGCGCATGTCGCCCGGTGTCTCGATCACCTCGAAGCGACGGGGGAACTGGACAACACGATCGTGGTGATGACCTCCGACCACGGGATGCCGTTCCCTCGGGTGAAAGGGCAGATCTACGAGCACGGATTCCACTTGCCGCTGGCGGTTCGGTGGGGCGCGCGGGGCCAGCCGGGGCGCCGCGTGACCGACTTCATCAATGCGAGCGACTTTGCGCCGACCTTCGTCGAGGCCGCGGGCCTGGAGCGGCATCCGCAGTTCACGGGGCGGAGCTTCCTGAACATTCTCGAGTCCGAGGAAGATGGTCGTGTCGACCCCGAGCGTCCTCTCTTGATGCTGATTGGAAAGGAGCGACACGATCTCGGGCGCCCCTACGATTGGGGGTATCCGGTGCGGGCGATTCGCACACCCGACTTCCTCTACATCCGCCATTTCGCGCCCGACCGGTGGCCGGCCGGCAATCCGGAGACGGGCTACCGCAACTGCGACCACAGCCCGACCAAGGACGTCCTCACGAACAGTTTCGACGAGTGGTACCGGATGAGCTTCGGAAAACGTCCCGAAGCCGAACTCTACGAGGTCGCCCGCGATCTCGACAACGTCAATGACCTTGCGGGTGAGGAAGCGCACGCCGAGACGGTCGCGAGACTGCGGGACCTGATGGAAAAGCGGCTCGCGGAGGAAGGGGATCCCCGCTTCACCGGCAACGCGGAGTGGTTCGATACGATTCCCTACACCGGAGCGCGCAAACACGCCTGGGACACGTGGGAGGAGGCGTCGAAACCACCGCGGTAGAGGGGCGCGTTCGGGGTGTTGCGTCTGGCAGGGTATCCGCTGAGAATGACGAGATGAAAGACCGGATGACATCGCAGTTCACCCGACGCCGTTTCTTCCTGAAGTCGGCTGCGGCGACCATCGCCCTGCCGGCTCTCGAGAGCCTGAAGCCGGGGGTCCTGGGTTCCGGACTGGCGGTGGGGGCGACGACGACCGACGCGACCAGCCCGACCCGCCTCGTCGCGATCGGGAACCTGCTCGGATTCTACCAGCCGGAGTTTTTCCCGAAGAGCAGCGGGCGCGGCTACGACATGCCTCGACTGCTGAAGCCGCTGGAGCCCCACCGCGACCGGTTCACCCTGTATTCCGGTCTCGACCACGAGGTGAAGGGCGGACACTTCGCGGTGCATTCCTTCCTCACCGGCGTGCTCAAGATGGATGCCAAGGGGATGCCCGACGGCATGATCAGCGTCGACCAGAGAGCCGCCGAGACCGTCGGGGGTGCGACCCGTTTTCCCTCGCTCACGATCGGATCCGAGACCGGAATCCACGGTGGATGCCAGATGTGCTGGGCCCGCAGTGGCACGCGCGTTCCCCCGATCCCGGGCCCGAACGAGCTGTTCCGGAAACTGTTCGTCAACGAGTCCTCGTCGAACCTGGCCCGTGTCCGGGACCGTTTCGATCTCAAGGGATCGATTCTCGACGCGGTGCACGGCGACGCCAAGGCACTCGGACGGCAGGTGGATCGCGAGGACCGGGAGAAGTTGGACGAGTATTTCTCCTCGGTGCGCGACGTCGAGAGGCAGCTCGAGTTGCAGCGCCAGTGGGCCGACGTTCCGAAGCCCGAGGCGTCGATCCCCGAGCCGAAGAACACGAACATGGTCGACGACCTCCCGCTTCTCTACGACCTCATCGTTCTCGCGCTGCAGACCGACTCAACGCGCATCGCCACGCTCGAGATCGGGGGGGATTTCGAGTCGCGGTATTTCGGGATCAAGAGCGGGTATCATTCTCTCTCCCATCACGGCCAGCGCGAGGACGCGATCCGGGATCTCCTCGTCCTCGAGGAATACCAGATGAAGCACTTCGCCCGCTTCCTCGAGCGGATGGATGCGATCCGCGACGAGGACGGCACCCTGCTCGACAAGTCGATGGTGCTCTTCGGCAGCGGAATGGCCAACGCCAACTCGCACACGAACACGAACCTGCCCGTGATTCTCGCGGGTGGCCGGTTCCCGCACGGCACCTACAAGGATCTTCCTCGCGAGGGTCTCGGGAAGGTGCCTCTCTGCAATTTGTATCTTACGCTGCTGCAACGGTTCGGTCTCGAGGACGAGCGATTCGGCACCAGCACGGGAACTTTCGTGTAGGGGATGCGAAACTGCGCCGCAGCCGCCCTGGCCGCGATGTTCCTCCTGGCGGGACGCGATATGCCCGCTTCCGAGGACTTCGACACGACCGCCTTTCTGCGCACCTACTGCATCGAGTGCCACGGTGCCGACGAGCAGAAGGGTGATCATCGCTTCGACACGCTCTCTTTGCCGGCGACGGACGAGGCCGGCCTGATCGAGATCCAGGACATCATCGACCAGCTCAACCTCGGCGACATGCCGCCGCGGAAGGCGAAGCAGCCGGGCGAGGACGAGATCATCGCGGCGATCGAGGCGTTCACCGACGAGGCCCGCCACGCCCGGGCCGCGATCGCGAGCACCGGAGCGCAAACCGTCCTGCGTCGTCTCAACCGCCGCGAGTATCTCAATTCGGTCGAGGACCTGCTGGCGCGCCATTTTCGGTCGTTCGATCCGACGACGAGGTTCCCGAGGGACAACCAGGTCCATCACATGGACAACATCGGCGACGCGCTCGTGACCTCGGGCCACCTGCTCGACCAGTATCTCGAGGCGGCGGACGCGGCGGTGGAGAAGGCGCTCGAGCCGGTGCAGCAGCCCGAGGTGAAGGAGTGGTCCTTCGCGGGGAACTTCTACCAGGGACAGGAGTTGAGCTACTCCCACAAGAAGGTTTACAATTACCGCTACCTCTGCGTCTACGAGGTGCCGAACACCGTCAATCACGAGGGAGGCTACGCGGCGATCTCGGAGTTCGAGGACGGGGTTCACGCCGCCGGCATTTACGAGATCCGGGTTCGGGCGCACGCGATGCATCGCGACACGCACTACGATCCGAACATCTTCGGGATGGACTTTGCGGAGCCGTTTCGTCTCGGCGTCGTCCCCGGCCGGAAGGAGTTCGGCAAGCTGCATCATCCGCAGCCGATCGAGCCGAAGCTCGACGAGACGACCATCGCGGACGGGGAGCCGCAGTGGTACACGCTCCGGGTCTGGCTCGAGGCGGGGCAGACGCCGCGGTTCATCTTTCCCAACGGGATGCGCAACTGCCGGCAGGCCTTTTCCCGGATCGCCCGGGACTATAAGGACGAGTGGCCCGAGGACGATCCCTACACGGGCGGAATCGTCGAGGCCCGGCGCATCGTGCTCCAGCACGGCAAGATGCCCCACATCCGGATGCACGAGGTCAAGGTGCGCGGACCGCTCTACGAATCCTGGCCGCCGGAGAGCCAGCGCGTCGTGCTCGGCGAGGAGGGATTTCGTCCGGAGAAAACACGGGCGATCCTGGAGCGTTTCGCCGAGCGGGCCTATAGGCGTCCGGTTACCCCGGATGAAGTGGATCGGCTCGTCGCGGTCGTGGACGCGCGCCGCGAAGCGGGGAGGGGACCCCGGCAGGCCCTGAAGGACGGCCTCAAGGCGATTCTCTGTTCGCCGTCGTTTCTCTATCTCGCGGAACCTGTCGGGGCGGAGAAGGAGCGGGGTGGCGCGCTCGGTCCGCACGATCTCGCGGCACGGCTCTCCTATTTTCTCTGGGCGACCGTGCCGGATGCCCGGCTGCGAGAGCTGGCGGATTCCGGGAAGATCGCGCAGCCGGAGGTGTTGCGTTCCGAGGTGAGGAGAATGCTGAAAGACCCGCGTTCCGACGAGTTCGTGGCCGGCTTCCTCGACAGCTGGTTGAACCTGCGATCGCTGGGCGATATGCCGCCGGACCGGTCCGCCTTCGCGGTCTACTATGCCAGGGACCTCCAGACGGCGATGAAGGAGGAGACGCGTCGATTTACCCGCTACCTGATCGAACAGGACCGGCCGATCGGCGACTACCTCGATTCCCACTACACGTTCGTGAACAAGCCACTCGCCGAACTCTATCAACTCGACGCGCCGTTCGACCCGGCGGAAGCGCATCGTTTTCGCAAGGTCGCCCTGGAAGACGGACGGCGTGGCGGGCTCATGGGAATGGCGAGCGTGCTCACCGTGACCGCGAACGGGGTGGAGACGTCCCCGGTGACGCGCGGCGTCTGGCTCCTGGAGAATATCCTCGGCACGCCCCCGCCTCCGCCTCCCGACGACGTGCCTCCGATCGATCCCGACGTTCGCGGCACGACCACGATCCGCGATCAACTCGCCAAGCACCGGGAGCAGGCCACCTGCTACGACTGCCACCAGAAGATCGATCCGCCCGGTTTTGCCCTGGAGATTTTCGATCCGATCGGGCGTCTGCGGTCGCGCTATCCCGGCGGAGGCAGGAAGCCGGGTCCGAAGGTCGATCCCTCGGGCGTGCTCGCGAGCGGCGAGGCGTTCTCGGGTTTCACCTCGTTCAAGAAGATCGTGGCGTCGCGGGAGGACCTCTTTGCCCGCATGCTGACCGAACGGCTCCTCACCTATGGAACCGGACGGAAGATCGAGGCGATCGACCGGCCCGAGGTCGATGCGATCGTCGAAGCGGTCGCGGCCGAAGGAAATGGAATGCGCACCCTGGTCGAGGAGGTGGTGCTGAGCCCGGTCTTCCTCTCGCGGTAGGAGGAGCCAGGGGATTCCCTGTCCGTTGCGTTCGCGCCACTTCGGCTCTCACTTTCTGCCCGAATGATTCGCCTGCTCTCTCTCCTCACTGTCGCGCTTCTGGTTCCTCTCGCGGCCGTGGCTGCGGAACGTCCCAACGTGCTCTTCATTCTCGCCGACGATCTCGGCTGGGCCGACACCACGCTCTACGGCCACACCGATCTCTATCGCACCCCGAACATCCAGCGACTCGCGGACAGGGGAATGACCTTCACGCGGGCCTACGCCGACAGTCCTCTCTGTTCCCCGACGCGATCGGCCATCCTGACCGGAAAGAGTCCCGCCCGCACCGGGATCACCGCACCGGCGTGCCACCTGCCCGAGGTTCAGCTGAAGGCGGTTCCGGGAACGAGAGCGCCGCCAGCGAAGAAGGCGATCATCCCCCGGTCCGCGACGCGTCTCGACACGGCCCATGTCACCCTTGCCGAGGTTCTCCGCGAAGCGGGTTACGCGACCGGCCATTTCGGGAAGTGGCATCTCGGACCGGAGCCCTTCACCCCGCTGGAACACGGGTTCGATGTGGACGTCCCGCACTGGCCCGGTCCGGGTCCGGCGGGGAGTTACGTGGCGCCGTGGAAGTTTCCCGACTTCGAACCGAGGGATCCGCGGGAGCACATCGAGGACCGGATGGCGGAGGAGGCGGTCGCCTTCCTCGAGGAGCACCGGGAGGGACCGTTTTTCCTCAACTACTGGATGTTCAGCGTGCACGGGCCCTTCGACGCGAAGAGCGAGCGGATTGATCGCTACCGAACCGAGATCGATCCAGAGAGTCCGCAATGCAGTCCCACCTACGCGGCGATGATCGAAAGCATGGATGATGCCGTCGGGACTCTCCTCGACGCGCTCGACCGGCTCGGAATCGCGGACGAGACCCTCGTGATCTTCTTTTCCGACAACGGAGGCAACATGTACAACGAGGTCGATGGCACCTCGGTGACCAGCAACGCTCCTCTGCGGGGCGGAAAGGCGACGATCTTCGAGGGTGGGATCCGGGTGCCCCTCGTGGTGCACTGGCCCGGAGTGACCGCGCCCGGCAGCCGCAACGACGAGGTCGTCCAGGGGGCGGACTTCTTCCCGACGCTGCTCGAGATCCTCGCACTCGCACAACCGGATGACGTGGCATTCGATGGACTCAGCATCGTTCCGGCCCTGCGGGGAGAACCGCTCGGGCGCGATGCGATCTTCACCTGGTTTCCCCATGCCACCGCCGTCCCCGATTGGCTTCCTCCGGCGGCGGCGGTGCATTCGGGTGACTGGAAATTGATCCGCCTCTTTCACGAGGGCGAGGCGGGAGCACATCGTCACCTTCTCTACGATCTCGCGAACGATATCGGGGAAACGACAGATCTCTCCGCCCGGTTTCCGGAGACAGTCGCGGAACTGGATACCCGGATCGAGGACTTCCTCGTGGAGACGGATGCGGTGCGGCCGATCCCGAATCCGCAGTTCGATCCGGCGCAGTATCGTCCCGAGCTGGTGGGGCAGGCGCAGTTGAAGCGGGCGGGCGAGAAGAAGACGGCGGGGAAAGGGAAGGGCAAAGGGAGAGCGAAGGCGAAAGTCGATCACGATCCCTTCGATCCGGTCTTGCAGGGGTGGAAGGCACGCCGCTGCCGCACCTCGGTCGAGGAGGGAATCGTCACGATCAGCGGAGTCGAGGAGGGCGCCTTTCTCGGGACCAGCGCGAACTGGCTGCGAGGACCAGGAACGGTGACGATTCGCGCTCGATCGAGGAAGGGCGGTCCGGCACAGCTCGAATGGGTGCCGGAGGGGGCGAAGCCGGTGACCCAGTCTTTTTCCTGGCCCGGCGGCGAGGCGTGGCGGGAGATCGCGGTCGAGTTTCCCGCCACGGCGCCGTTGCGCCTTTTCCGGATCTACCCGCCCTCCGGTGGCGGAACGATCGAGATCGACCGGATCGACATCCGTGGTGCGACCGGAGAACGCCGGTGGGAGTTCTGAAACGTCCCATGCCATTCACCTGACGAGAGCCATCCTTTTGCCATGAAATTCGTGACCCTGGCCGCCCTCCTCTTCGCTTTCCTCCTCGCCCCGATTCGGGGAGCGGAGAAACCCAACCTCATCGTCATCTTCACCGACGATCATGGCTGGCCCGACATCGGGTCCGCGGGGATTCACGATGACCTGGAGACGCCCCATCTCGACGCCCTCGCCGCTTCGGGGGTGCGTGCCCGGCACGGATACGTCACCGCGCCCCAGTGCGTTCCGTCGCGGGCCGGTCTGCTCGCGGGACGATCCCAGAATCGCTTCGGGGTGGAGAGCAATGGCGAGCCTCTCGATGGATTCGACGCGGAACGGACCATCGCCGAGCGACTCCAGGAAGCCGGCTACGCGACGGGCCAGGTCGGGAAGTGGCATCTCGGCCCGAACGACCGGATCACCGATCACGGGTTCGACGATGTCTACAGCAAGAACGCGAATCGTCCGTGTCACGCCAATTTCACCCTCGATGGAGAGACGGTGCCGATGCAGGTGATCGATGACGGCCTCTACCACCTCGATGCCTGCAGCGAGGCGGCGAGAACGTTCATCCGGCGTCATGCGGAGTCGCCGTTCTTCCTCTATCTCGCCTACCGCGCTCCCCACGTGCCTCTCGATGCCCCGGAGAAATATGTCTCCCGCTTCCCGGGCGAGATGCCGGAGCGGCGCCGCCAGGCCCTGGCCATGATCGCGGCGATTGACGACGGGGTCGGGGGGATTGTCGAGGAACTGAAGGAACACGGACTCGACGAGAATACCCTGATCTTTTTCATCGGGGACAACGGGGCGCCTCTCAAGATTCACAAGCACGATGCGCCGGGAGGTGGGCCGGGCTGGGACGGCTCGCTCAACGAACCACTGAACGGCGAGAAGGGGATGCTGACCGAGGGCGGGATCCGGGTTCCGTTTCTCGTCTCGTGGCCGGGCACGATTCCGGGAGGGCAGGTCTACCCTCACCCGGTCGTCTCGCTGGATGTCGCGGCGACCGCCCTCGCTCTCGCCGGCCTGCCGGAGGACGACACACTCGACGGGGTGAATCTCGTGCCCTACCTCGCGGGCGAAGTGGACGGTCCTCCCCACGAAACTCTCTACTGGCGCTGGATCGCGCAATCCGCGATACGCGAGGGGAAGTGGAAGCTCCTGCGGGGCGGATCGCGCGAATACCTGTTCGATGTCGTCACGGATCCGGGAGAAACGTTCGACCTTCTCAAGAAGCAACCCGCCGTGGTGAAAAGACTGCGGCGCAAACTGGAGGATTGGACGGGCGATTTGGATCCTCCCGGTCTCGAGACGAAACCGATGTCGGAGACATGGGAGCGCTACTTCGATTTCTACCTCGACGGCAAGTCGCCTCCGCCTCTCGAGTCCGCAAGCGAGGTGATGCGGGGCTGGGTGGTGCGCAATGCGACGGGCACGGTGCGGAGACGGGGGCTTCACCTGGTGGCGGACCGGTCCGATCGCGAGACGGCGAGACCCGTTTTCCTGGCCACGACAAAGGTGAACCGGCGGGGGCCGTTTCCCGTCGAGGTTCGACTCAGCCACGCCGAGCCGGGATCCTTCGGAGTGGGCTGGCGCCTCGAGGGACAGAAGGATTTCGTCCCGGGCCAGGTCGTGCGGAAGCCTGTGGAGAGTTCGTCCGGCCTCGCGGATGTCTCGATCGAGGTTCCGGCCGAGGGACGCGTGATTCACCTGCGAGTCTACCTGCCGGGCAAGGAATCCACGGTTCGCCGCATCCGGGTCGGAACGGGCGATGGAGCACAATCATGGGAATTCGGAGACTCCCCATGACAGCCCGAACGAGACTCTGCCTGCTTCTGATCGTAATCTGCCCGATGGCCGGGCCTAGGGTGGCCGGTTCGAGTGAACCCATCCCTCTCGGCGTGGGCCCGCGGGCCGGTCTCGAGATCACGAGGGAGTCCGATGCCTGGACCCTGGAGACCACGGGCACGAATCCGCATTTCTGGACGCCGGTGATTCCCCCGCAGGCTTCCCTCGCCACGCATCCGATCCTGGCATTCGACTACTTTTCCGACGAGCCGGTCGAGGGGCTTCGGATCCGCGTTCCGGGAAAGGACAAACCCTTCTCCCTGGAAGGTGGAGGATTGCCGGTGGCGGAGACCTGGCAACCCGCCTCGTTCGATCTGCGGCTCTCCGAGGTTCCCTACGCGACCGGGGAGGAGCACCGGTTCGCCCTGGTGTGGAAAACCGGGCTGGGGCAGCGGGTTCGCCTGCGGAATCTCCGGCTTCGGGCTCCGAATGCGGAGGAAGCGCTGGCCGCCGAAGAGCGCGAGAGGATCTGGAATCGACGTGTCGCGGAAGGAGAGAGATGGCTGAGCTACCTCGAGGCGATCCGGCCCTCGAGGATCGAGTCGATCTCGGTGCGGGAAACGGAACTCGTGATCCGCGCGACGAAGCCGCCGGGCGCGTGGCGGCGGCTTGGCGTCATCGCGATTCCCCTTGCCGTCTCGTCACAGGGGCCTCCCCCGGTGAATGCTCCGATCGAGGGTGTCGTGGACGACGGGGCGAATGACCCCGGCCGGATGGTGTGGACGGTTCCCCGTTTCGTGGAGGGGCGCGACAGGGCCGACCTGAGATGGAAAGTCGGCGGGGTTGACCCCGACGGCGTGCGCCATGTTCTTTCCGCCGCCTTCTATCCGGACGAGGTGGCACCATCCGTATCGCGAGATCTCGAGCGAGAGAGCGCGGCAACGATCAAGGGACTCGGAGGGATTCCGACCCTCACGCCCGATCACGAGATATTCACCCTCGGCATCGGACACGCCACGGTGAATATCGTTCTCAACGCCCTGATCTCCGATGAACCGCGGGCCGGTTGGGAGCGATGGGACGACGAGGGACGCGCCTGGTTCATCAATCCGCGATACCGGGACACGACCGACGGGCGTGTTCGTCTTCTCTCTCGGCGCGGTATCGTGGTGTCGGCCATCCTGCTGGTCGGGAACGGGCGGCATCCGGACGGCACGGCGCACCATCCGATGACCCATCCCGAGGCGATCGCCCGGGAGCGTTTCGCGATGCCGAACCTGGCAGAACCGCGCGGGGCTGCCATCTATCGCGCCGCGATCCGGTTTCTCGCCGATCGTCACACGAGGGAGGACCGCGCTTTCGGCCGCGTCGCAAACTGGATCCTGCACAACGAGATCGACCAGGCGGGGACCTGGACCAACATGGGAGATCAGCCGCTCTCGCGTTACCTCGAGTCCTACCTCCGTTCGGCACGCGTGGTCCACCACAACGTGCGGCTCCACGATCCCCACGGGCGGGTCTTCGTCTCGTTGACCCACCACTGGACGAAACGCAGTCCCGGCCAGCAAACCTACGTGGTGAGAGACATCCTCGAACTCCTGGCCCGTGCCGCGAAGGTGGAGGGCGACTTCGACTGGGGCGTGGCCTACCATCCCTACCCGCAGTCGCTCTTCGAGCCGAGGACCTGGGAAGACGAGGAGGCGACCCACGATTTCGAGACGGCCTACATCACGCCGAAGAACATCGAGGTCCTGCCGGCCTACCTCGCCCAGCCGCGTTTTCTCTATCGGGGGAGGCCACGCGGGATTCTTCTCTCGGAGCAGGGGATCAACGCACCGTCCCTGTCACCCGAGGACCAGCGGGTCCAGGCGGCGGGGATCGTCTACACGATGCGGCGCGTCGCACAGCTGCCCGCGATCGAGGCCTTCCACTATCACGCCTACCTCGACAAGCCCGAGGCCGAGGGGGGGCTTCTCCTGGGGCTGACCAACGAGCAACGCGGGAGGAAGCTCGCCTGGGAGGTCTACGCCGCGATCGACACCGCCCGCGAGAATGAGGCGTCCGCTTTCGCGTGGGAGATCATCGGAGTGCCGGGACCGGAGGCGATTCGCGTGCGCGAGGAGATCGGGCGTTGAATGGGACTGGAAAACGGGAAGAGAATCGGGCACAGTGCCCGCCTTCCTACGACCGATGAGCATTCGTCCCCATCATGTTGCCCTCTTCGCCGGACTCGGATTCGCCGTGCTGATCGGTGTCAGCCGGGCCGAAAACGAAAACGAGAAAGCGAAGGCGAAGACCAAACCCCTCCGTGCCCTCCTCATTGCCGGCGGGTGCTGCCACGACTATGCCGCCCAGCACAAGGTCCTCTACGAGGGGATCCAGGAGCGCGCCCATGTCAGGGTCGATGTCTGGTGGACCGACGACGAAACCGTCAATCCACCGCTCCCGGTTTTCGACGGCGATGACTGGGCGTCCGGTTACGATGTGATTATCCACGATCACTGCGCCGCGGGGAACCG